>Ga0209514_10001845_pt1 | contig 34885 bp, 29 predicted proteins | sample Subgrocontami58m_FD_187452 | JGI IMG/M metagenome (GOLD analysis project Ga0209514, IMG submission 187452) | Subsurface groundwater microbial communities from S. Glens Falls, New York, USA - GMW37 contaminated, 5.8 m (SPAdes) (version 3) | ecosystem: Environmental > Aquatic > Deep subsurface >...
TACTTTTTCATCAGATCATCTTTTGTTCGGAATCCTCTTTCATATTCCCGAACTACTTGCAGTTTGAATGCTTGGCTATAGATGGATTGTGAGGGATACTTGTTCGTAGGTTGCATCAGTTAACTCCTGCTTTTTGTTTATCAGTAGTCAACTTTTTTCAGGACGAGACAGTATTAAACAAAACCCCGCTTTAGCGGGGTTCTTAATTTTAACTTAGTTGTCAAGAACCATTCCTTGGCAAAAAAGGGGTTGAGCTCTGGGGTTAATAGAGTTGTAAGATATTCATACATACACTTGACAGCTATTCTGACATTGCTTAATTTAGCCATGTAATAATGAGGTAATAACAAATGTCTAAGCTCAATAAAATAATCGGTCAAAAAATTAATCAGCTTCGTACTTCTAAAAATATAAGCCAGCAGAAGCTTGCGAATTATTTGGGTATCTCCCGCCCAACAATTACACAAATTGAAAAAGGGGAAAGATATCTCACACCAGAAGAAATTCTAAAGCTTTCGGAATTCTTCAATATATCGCTTAACGAACTCATAAATCCCAAATTAAAAGGTGAAGTCATACTTCATGATGAAGAATCTGAATCTCATGCTGAAGAATCGCTTCGCATCTCGGTTCCGCAAAAGAATCTCAAAAAATTCAAAGAAGTGCTTCTCTACATTCTAAACAAAGTTGGCGCCAAACCAAACATTGGCGAAACAGTCCTTTACAAACTCCTTTTCTACATTGATTTCGATTATTACGAGAGATATGAAGAACAATTGATCGGCGCTACTTACATCAAAAATCATTTTGGTCCTACTCCTAAAGAGTTCGTAAAGATAGTTGAGAAGATGGAAAATGATAATGATTTGATGCGCGTAAAAGACAAGTATTTTAGCCATCCACAAACAAAATATCTGCCTCTGCGCGAACCCGATCTTTCTATTGTTACCGGACAAGAAATTGAATTGATTGACGAGGTTATTAATAAACTATCTGATATGAATGCAATACAGATAAGCGATTATTCACATCACGATGTTCCCTGGCTTACTACTGATGAGGGGAAAGTAATTCCTTACGAATCAGTTTTTTACCGTACACTGCCGTATTCAGTAAGGAATTATCCCGAAGGGATCCCTTTGGGATGAGCAAAATATTTAAGGATATTGTTTATCTATCTGAGTTCAAAAAGGAGAAAAAGAAACTCTTAAAACGCTTTCGTACACTTGATGAAGATCTGGACAACTTCATCAATGTCCAGCTAAAACTATTTCATAAACTCGGAATAGATAATAATGCAGTCGAACATATAAGCTATTTAGGTATTGCTGAGCCGAAGATTTATAAAGTAAAGAAATTTGCATGTAAATCTCTTAAAGGAAAAGGTGTTCAATCCGGTATAAGAATCATTTATTCCTATTTTGAGAAAGACGACAGAATTGAATTTGTAGAAATATACTACAAAGGCGATAAAGAAAATGAAAACAGAGATAGGATTAAAATATTGTATAAATTATAATTAGAAAAGTTATTGAAAAACAAAAGAAACTCTGTAGAAAGATTTTGTAAAGATTGTTAATTAATGAACTCTTAATGCCATAAAACAAAAAGATGAGTTTGTAAAACAGTTTTATTAACTTCTAAGTGAAATTATTTGTTTTTAAAAAAGAGGTTTTACTATGGAAAAGATTAGTAAATCCACAGACTTCCAAAACGATACTACGCAAAAACAATATGAGGAAATCCTGCACAGATATTCCCATGTTGTTAAGCAAAGTTCTGCCGCAGTTATTATGACTGATGAAAAAGCAAATATCAAATATGTTAACCAAAGATTCACCGAAATATCCGGTTATTCATTTGAAGATGTTATTGATAAAAATCCGCGTATTTTTAAAACCGGTTACACATCAGATGAAGAGTACAAAAAACTGTGGCAAACTATCACCTCCGGTCATATTTGGCGTGGTAAATTTTACAATATGAAAAAAAACGGCGAACGATATTGGGAATCAGTATCTATTTCACCAATTATTGATGAGAAAAAAAAAATTACTCACTTTGTTGCAATCAAAGTAGATATAACGGAGAAGAAAAAATTGGAAGATGAATTGCGTCTTGCTAACGAAATTATTTCTAATATGGATGAAGGGGTTTATCTAATTCGTGCCGGCGATGAAATAATTGTTTACACTAATCCAAAGTTTGATAAAATGTTCGGCTATGAACCGGGTGAATTAATTGGGAAGCATGTATCAATCGTTAATGCACCATCTGAAAAAAGTCCGGAAGAAACTGCAAAGGAAATCATTGATGTATTAAACAAAAATAGTGTTTGGAAAGGTGATACCCGAAACATTAAGAAAGATGGAACTCAATTCTACTGCTATGCCAGTGTTTCAAAATATCATCACTCTGTATTTGGAGATGTATGGATTGCTGTTCATCAAGATATTACTGAGCGCAAGCAGGCTGAAGATTCATTGAAGAAACAGCAGGAAGAGCAACAGATTATACTTGATTCCTTACCTGCATGGATTTTCTTTAAGGATACTGAGAATAAATTTATACGTGTTAATAAGACTTTGGCCGATTTGATGGGAATGTCTAAAGAGCAGTTAGAAGGTAAATCTCTTTTTGACATTTATCCTAAAGATCAAGCAGAAGCATTCTGGAAAGATGATAAAGAGGTAATAGCTTCCGCTAAACCGAAAGTGAATATTATTGAGCCAATGCAATCACCGAAGGGATATTTATGGGTGCAGACAGATAAAATACCTTATAGAAATAACCGTGGTGAAATTGTTGGTATAATAGGTTTTACAATTGACATCACTGAACGTAAAAATGCTGAAGATAAGATTCAAAAGATGAATGAAGAATTAAAAGAATTGAATTCAACAAAGGATAAATTTTTCTCGATTGTAGCTCATGACATGAAAACTCCTTTTCAAGGACTGCTAGGATATTCGCAAATTTTATCAGATGAATATGAGACTCTAACAGAAGAAGAAAGGAGGGAATTTATTAAGAGTATAGATGAGTTAAGTAAAAACACATATGAACTCTTAGATAATTTACTTATTTGGTCAAGAATACAGACAGGCAGAATTATTTTTTATCCCAATGTATTTAATCTCAATCAAGAGTTGTCAACAACAGTTTCACTACTAACTCAAACAGCAAGGAATAAAAATATTACTATAGATTATTTAATAGATAAAAAAACATTTGTTAATGCAGACATAAACATGATATCAATGGTTGTAAGAAATCTAATTGCTAATGCGATAAAATTTACAAAACGGGGTGGTAAAATCATTATTTCATCAAAGCGATTAGAAAAATTTGTGGAGATATCCGTTGTTGATAATGGTGTAGGAATAAAAAAGGAAGACCAAAAAGATCTTTTCAATATAGGTCAAAATATAAGCACAAAGGGAACTGAAGGTGAAGAAGGTACAGGCTTAGGTTTAATATTATGTAAAGAGATGATCCGAATGCATGGAGGAAAAATTTGGGTAGAGAGTGAGGTTGGTAATGGCAGTAATTTTATTTTTAGTATCCCGGCAAAAATTTAGTTTTTATAAGGTCGTCAAAGACCATTCCTTTAAAAAAAGAAAAGAAAATACTATAGATGAAATAAAACGTGAGACGGAAAAAGAGGTTGTCTCAAAAGTCTTTGTGAACCTTTTGGCATAGCCATCACTATGTGAGTGCTCTTAGTGGTAAGGTTTTGTTTTTTCAATAAACGGAAGATTTTTACCACAAAGGCACTAAGATCACTAAGTAATTTTTTAACTTTTGGAACAACCTCTTTTGTTTTTAAAAAATAGATCCCGATTTTCATCAAGATAATAAAAACAGCAAAATCAATTATTACTCGTGGCAACTTCGGTAACTTCAACTTTCTCATTGTAGTTTTTCGGTTTTTTTGATGATCCATTCGATCCATTTCCATTGGAACCGTTAGAACCATTACCATTAGAACCGTTACCATTTTTCTTATCAACTAATTCTACAGGAATTTTCAGATCCGGTTTAGCTTCGCCGTTGTGTGCTTCGCGGTAAACAAATATTTCACCTTTGTAATTCTTCATAACAACTCTGTCCTCATCGCGATGCAGAACGTATTGTGGAAGAATTGGTATCTTACCTCCGCCGCCCGGTGCATCAATTACAAAATGAGGTATTGCAAGTCCGCTTGTATGTCCGCGCAGTTTTTGCATGATCTCAATACCTGTTTCAAGAGAAGTTCTAAAATGATTAGCACCGCGTGTTTCATCTGCCATATATAAATAGTAAGGTCTTACTCTAATCTTGAGTAGTTTCGTGAAAAGCTCACGCATTACTTCAGCATCGTCATTTACGCCTCTCATCAGAACAGCCTGGTTACTAACCGGTATTCCGGCATTAGCGAGCATCTCGCAAGCTTTGGTGCTCTCCGGTGTAATCTCCCAGGGATGATTGAAGTGTGTGTTAACATAAACCGGGTGATACTTCTTTATCATCTCAACCAACTTAGGTGTAATGCGGTGTGGAAGTACGCACGGCATTTTTGAACCGATACGAATGATCTCGATGTGAGGAATTTGTCTCAATCTCTTTAAGATCTTTTCAAGCATTACATCTGTAAGCATCAGCGGATCGCCGCCGGACATAATTACATCGCGGATTTCTGTATGCTGTTCAAGATATTTGAAAGCAGATTCGAGTTCTTTCATTGAAATTTTATCTGAGTTGCCTACTTTTCTTTTTCTTGTACAGAATCGGCAGTACATTCCGCATTGGCTTGTTGTTAAGAATAATGCTCTGTCCGGATATCTGTGTGTAATATTAGGAACAGGACTCATTCTATCCTCTTGAAGCGGATCTTCAAATCCTTCCATATCATCAAGTTCGGCTTTATCGGGTACGCATTGTTTCCAGATCGGATCGCCGGGATTCCGAATTAGACCAAGATAGTAAGGATTTATTCGAGCTTGGAAAAATTCATCTAGACCTTCTGCTACTGTTCTATCAATCCCAAATTTTTCAACAAGTTGATCAACAGAGTGAACACTGTCTCTAACCATTTGCTGCCAGAGTTCCATGATAGTTGCCCTTTATATTTATGCCATTTTATGTTTTTATGTATTTACCAAATACAATCAAGTTATCGTTGATTGTGTAAAAATCTTTTATTTGGGAGACTATCGAGTAATTATTTCTCATATAAAAATTTCTTGTAGCATTATAACCATCTTTGGAAGATGTCTCAGCAAGAATCCATCTTCCTTTATTTTCTTTTACAAAATTTTCTGCGTGATCTAATAATTGCTTTCCTATTCCTTTATTCTGACCGTTATTATCAACAACTATCCAGAACAGATCAAACACTCCGTCGGTTAACGCTCTCTTGCCGATACAATGATAACCGGCAATCTTTCCATCATTTTCATAAATAAAAACATTGTAATACTCATGATTCGGATTTGCAATCGCTTCATCTACTAATTCAACTGCAACTTTCTTCTCTTCTACACTAAAATTATTTGTCTGCTCAATAATAGAAACTAACTGCTCTCTATCGTTAGCTTGCAGCTTGCGTATCATAAGTTATTCTCTTCAATGCGAATTTTGAAAGTGTATAGAGTAATTGATCATAATTAATTCCTGCTGCCGCTGCTGCTCGAATAAATCCTGTATCGGGAGAAATATCGGGATTAGGATTTACTTCAATAACATAAGGAACATTTCTTTGGTTCAATCTAATATCAACACGGGCATAATCTCTGCATTCTAATGCTTCGAATGCTTCGCGTGCCATTTTTTCAACTTTTAGTTTTAGATTATCATCTAAATCCGTCGGACACTTTGGAGTTGTATGCTTAAAATAAGTACTGTCCGGTGACCATTTAGCTTCGTAGGTAACTATCTTTGGTAAATCGTCCGGTAATCCATCAAAACAGATTTCGGAGATCGGAAGAATTTTTTCACCAAGAATGGCAACATTCAATTCACGTCCTTCAATATATTCTTCAATTAAGACTTCCTGTTTGAAAGAAGTGTAGAGATAATTTAATCTTTCCAGCATAGCATCAAAATTTTGAACAACTGAAAATTCTGAAATGCCTATACTAGCGTCTTCGCGTGCAAGTTTTAATATAACCGGAAATCTTAAAGTGAATTTATTTTTATCCGGTACCTCATTTACTTCAGTAATAAAATGTTTTGGGGTTCTTATGCCGTGTGATTGAAGAATCTGTTTTGTTCTGGATTTGATAAGGCAATTACCAAGAGCGATAGCTCCGTTGCCTGTGTACGGTATTCCGAGAATATCAAAAAGTCCGGCTATGTAGCTTTCAAGATTAGTATTGCCTTCTACTGATTCAACGAAATTAAAAATTGCATCAGGAGAATAATTTAATATTTTTTTTATTGCACTCTTTATATCACTGTTAACGGCAAGTGTCTCAACGCTCATATATTTCTTTGAAAGAGATTTCTTGATCAAAGCAATCTGTTTTAAGAATTCCCTTTCGGAAAGATCAACATTATCTTTTGAGTCGGATATATTCTTTCCAAGATAGTTGTCATAGTATCTGGTCGGCTCGTTATAACAGATCAATATTTTTTGTTCAAAATTCATATTAAGCTGTATCTTTTTGCTGCAGTGAATAATACTTTGTTTATCATCTCTTCATAAGACAGACCGCTGCTTCTTGCCGCTTTAGGAAAACATGAATTATCTTTTGGATCGGGAAGAATTCCCGGTAGCGGATTGATTTCGATTATATTCGGTTCACCGTTTGCATCAAGTCGGATATCAATTCTACTCCAATCGCGGCATCTTAATACTTTATAAGTATTCAAAGAGATGGCTTTAATTTTTTCTTCCAGACTTGCATCTATATGAGCAGGACAGGAAAAAATATTCAACGGGTTATCGCGTGTATCAACAATCCACTTTGCTTCGTACGAGTAGATTGGAGCCAATTCTTTTGGCAGCTCGCTTAAATTTATCTCTACAATAGGCAGAACCTCAGCATCCTCGCCATTTCCAATAATAGCAACGGTAAATTCACGTCCCGGAAGAAATTCCTCAACAAGGAACGGTTGATTATAGGATTGAAGATTGTTAGTCAAATTCTCTTTTAGTTTATCCAAGCTGTACAATAGAGAAGAATTGAAAATGCCTTTGCCGGAACCTTCTGCTACAGGTTTAACAATTACCGGAAAGCGTAAATCAAAATTCTTCAAATCGGAAATTGTTTCTACAAGAAGAAATTTTGCAGTTGGAATTTTGTAATGTGATAAAACTTCTTTGGTCCTGGCTTTGTCAAGGCAGGTAGCCAACGTTAATGGATCGGAACCGGTGTAAGGAATTTGCAGCATATCAAGCATTGCCGGTATTTGAGCTTCACGGCTTATGCCGTTTGCGCACTCGGCTACATTAAAAACTAAATCGGGTCGTAACTTTTTAAATTTTTCGAATGCGTTATCGTCTGCTTCGATCAAAGTTACGTCATGAAACAGTTCCAACGAATCTTTTAATGCATTAATTGTTTCGATTGTATCCCACTCAGCATAAGTTTCGTTATAAGAAATTGTTGATTTTGATTTTAAAGTGAGAGGTGTTGTGGCGGAAAAATTATTTTCTTCCGGTTTAACGTTATATGTAAGAGCAATTTTTAATTTTTTATTTGGTAGATAAGAACTAATAACATTTCCTTAATTATTTCTGATTGAAATATAATCATTTAAAAATTTTTTGCAAGAAATTGTTCGAAAAATATTTTGGAAAAATATTTTTTGGCACGAGTAATGTAGAGACGAAATAAAATATTTATGACCGGAGTGTCCGAAGAAAAATTTTTAGAAAGATAGTTATGCGGTACGGGCGAAGTGAATATGATTGGAATAATTTTCCTTTAGAGTTTTTTTAATGATCGAATTATTTAGATCGGAGAGATTACAGTCACTCTCAATAAATTTAAAAGCAGTTTCTCTTGCGTCAGATAAAATTTTTATGTCTTCAATAACATTAGCATATTTTAATTCAGGTAAGCCGCTCTGCTGCGTTCCAAAAATATTTCCCGGTCCGCGTAATTTTAGATCTATCTCAGCAAGATCAAACCCGCTTGAGTATTTAACCATTGAGTTCAAACGTATGATTGATTTATTTCTTTCAATTAGTTCCGGAGACAGATAGTCAAAATTAAAATTGAATTGATTAGATCTTACAGCCAGTTTATCATTTGCAACAAGCAAGCAGTAAGCTTGTTTGTCGCTCCTTCCAACCCGTCCGCGTAATTGATGAAGTTGTGATAATCCAAATCTGAAAGCATCATTGATGACTATTATATTCGCATCAGGTATATCAATTCCGACCTCAATTACAGTGGTTGAAACAAGTACATCATATTTCCCGGCTGCAAACTCGAACATTATTTTTTCTTTCTCTTGCCAGCTCATGCGTCCATGGATCAAGCATAATCTCAAATCTTTTAATTGATTTGTACTTAATTCATCAAAATATGTTTGAGCAGCTTTCAATTCTACCTTTTCAGATTCTTCTACAAGCGGGTAAACTAAAAATGTTTGGTAACCATTTTTAGTTTTGGATTTAATAAATTCATAAATATCCGGCAGTTTACTTTCACCTCTCAGGTAAGTTTTAATTGGTTTCCTATTCAGCGGCATTTCATCAATCACAGAAACATCAAGATCTCCATAAATTGTCATAGACAATGTACGCGGGATCGGAGTTGCTGTCATTATCAGCACATCAGACTGAAATCCTTTCTGTACCAAAGTTGATCTCTGCATCACTCCGAAGCGGTGCTGCTCATCAATAACAACCAAACCAAGTTTTTGAAACTCTACATTCTCTTCGATCAAAGCGTGAGTGCCAATAATTATATTTGCCTTTCCTTCCCGGATGTTTCGTAAAACTATCTCACGCTCGGATTTTTTCTGCCCCCCGATCAATTCAGCAACAATGAAACCTAACGGCTTCATTAATTCTGTGATCCTCTTAAAATGTTGATCGGCTAAAATTTCTGTTGGCGCCATAAGAACTGCCTGATAACCGTTCTCGATAACAATCAACATACTGATCAAGGCAACAATTGTTTTACCGCTGCCTACATCGCCTTGCAGCAACCGGTTCATCGGTTTACTGCTTTCAAGATCTTTTCTTATCTCACTTAAGACTTTCAACTGTGAAGGAGTGAGAGTGAATGGTAATGACTTTAGAAAAATTTTCAGAGGAACGGCTTGAGCTTTAAAAGAAAAACCTTTTTTCTTCTCGCTGTGAAATTTTTTTCTTAGAGCAACAAGGCATTCAAGATAAAACAGCTCTTCATACTTTAAACGGTATTTTGCGATTTCCAAAGAAGGATAATCTTTTGGGAAATGCATATTGCGGACAGTCTCAGTTAAAGCAAGAAGATTTTTTTCTTTTATAATCTTATCCGGGAGAGTTTCAGTAAGCTCGTTCGAAAAAGATTCAACAGCTTGGTGAATGATCCTTCGTAAACTAAGATCGCCAAGATTTGTTTCCCGCAGTTCCTTTGCCATTCTGTAGAAGGGAATGATCTTTCCTGTATTTAAGAAATCTTTCGATTCTATTTCAGCTAGTCTGTCAAAATCCGGATGGACAAATTGTAAATGATCATATTTAGTTAAAACCGGCTTAGCAGAGATAGCAAAGTGATCACCGGTTTTGAAAACATTCTTGAAATATTTAGCTCCTTGAAACCAGACACATTCAAAAAATCCGGAAGCGTCTTTCATCCTGACCTTAAAGATTTGTTTCTTATGATAGTAATGCACTTCGGAATCAATCACTTGACCGATTATTGTTACCTCACCTTGATACCCTTCAATTAAATGCTGCACAACCTTTACTGTGTTTAAAAGAGTAGAACGATCTAAATATCTGGTAGGAAAGTAGAAGAGTAAATCTTTAATTGTGTTTATACCAATCTTAGAAAATGATTCAGCCCGTTTAGGTCCGACAGATTTTAAATATTGAACAGATGTAGAAAGTTTTTCTGTCATGAATCAAATGATTTCGTTTTGAATTGCAGGAAATATAAATAAAAAAATGGAAGGTGAAAAGTATATTACTCTTCTTCTGCTTTCATATCGCGGGTCATCAATTCGTATGTAGCTTTGGTAGGATCTTTCTCTTCAAATAAAATAGTATAGACTGCATTGGCTATTGGTGTTTCAATTTTATATTTGAGAGATAGTTGATGTACCGACCGGCAAGTTTCAACACCTTCGGCAACCATCTGCATTTTTTTCAAGATATTTTTTAATGATATTCCTTTTCCTAACTGTTCTCCAACATAACGGTTACGGCTATGCTTGCTCATACATGTAACAATTAGATCGCCTACTCCGGATAACCCCGCAAAAGTTTCAGGACGAGCACCAAGAGCAATTCCAAGCCGGGAGATCTCTACTATACCGCGAGTCATAATAGCAGCTTTTGTATTGTCACCAAATTTTGCCCCATCAATTATTCCAGCACCGATTGCAATAACATTTTTCAATGCACCGCCGTATTCAACTCCTATTATATCGGTTGATGAATAAACCCGGAAATATGATGTAATAAAAGCCGATTGAATTTGTTTAGCGGTAAAAGAATCATTAGAGGCAGCAACAACTGCAGTAGGAATTTTTCTTGAAACTTCATCTGCAATACTTGGACCGGATAATACACCAATGTTGGAATCGGAAATGTTTTTCAGTTCATCTTTAATTATATGCGAGACGGTCAATAATGTATCTTTCTCAATACCTTTAGCCACACTTACAAAAGTTGTGTTACTAAAATTATATTTCTTCATTTCCTTCAATACACTTCGGATAAATTGAGAGGGAACGGCAAGAACAATCATGTGCTTATTCTCGCAGCTTTCAGAAAGTGAATGTGTAATTGAAATTCCTTTAGGAATTTTTATTCCGGGAAGGTAAAGTTTATTTTCACGTGAACGATTAAGAATTTTAGCGTAGCTTCGTTTGTATTCCCAAATTGTAACATCGTGCCCGTTGAAATGTAGAAGAATAGCTAAAGTAGTTCCCCAGCTTCCGGCACCGAGAACAGAAATTCTCATTTAATTTGATTTCTTTTTTATAAATGAAATTTTACTTTCACTGCCTTTAAATATCCGGTCTATATTTTTTCTGTGTGTATAAAATACTAACAGGGCAAGTATTATACAAAATGGAAGAACAGTATGATAACCGGGTATATCAACGCCAAAAATATTTTCGCGTACAACAAGTATTACTGGAACTGCAACTGCAGCTGATATAGAACCAAGTGATATATATCGTGATATTCCAACAACAATAAAAAATACTCCGAGTGCAAGAGCCATATCAATTGTAACTAACATTATTAAAACGCCAAGACCGGTTGCAATTCCTTTTCCACCGCGGAATCCGGCAAAGACTGTCCATATATGTCCAATTACAGCAGTTACACCGCAAATAATTTGAACAAGAGTAAAATCATCAAATGGAGTTATGTTATTGAAAGGAAAACTATCTAAATAAAAACGAGCGACAATAATTACAGCCAACGCACCTTTAAGAGCATCCAGCAAAATAACAAGAATGCCGAATTTCCATCCTAAAACTCTGAATACATTTGAACCGCCTGCATTACCGCTGCCGTGTTCTCTTATATCTATTCCGCGGACAAGTTTACTTACTATAATACTGGTGGGAATTGAACCAACCAAGTAAGAAAGGATTACGACAAAAGCTAAATTCAACATTCGAATGCCCTTAAATTTGTGTCAAAATTAGAGAAAAAGTATTTTATATACAAGGGAGATTCAACTCATCTATTTTGAATGATATTATCAAAAATAAATAAATCTTCCTCGGTTGTGATCTTAAAGTTAAAAGAAGAACCTCTTACAATCTTCACTTTGTTTCCGGCTCGTTGAACCAACATTGATTCGTCTGTTCCGATAAACTTTTCTTTCTCAGCTTTTATAAAAGCATCCATAAGAATTCTAAAATGAAAAATTTGTGGAGTCTGCACGTAAAAAACATCTTGTCTGTCTATATATGAAATAACTGAATCTAAACCTTTGACCAAAGTATCTTTTGCTTTAATTGCTACTACGGCACTTCCGCTAATTTTTGCTGTCTCAATTGCTTTAATAAGAATATCGTGTGGAAGTAGAGGGCGCACAGCATCATGAACTATTATTAGATCATCATCATTGGGGTTAATAGATTTTAATGCATTAAAAACTGAATGCTGTCGTTCTTCTCCGCCTTCTACAATCTTTGAAATCTTTGAGAATGAATAATTGTTTTTTATTGAGTCAAGGAGATTAAAATAATCTTTACGTGCTGAAAGAATAATTTCATCAATCAATTCGCATTTCTGAAAGATGTCAATTGTATATGCAATCAATTCCTTTCCGTTGAATTGAAGATATTGTTTTGGAAGATCGGTTCCAATCCGGTTACCTGTTCCTCCTGATGGTATGATAGCAAAAGTTTTCATTTTCTTAATTAAAATCGTAAATCATAATTCGTAAATTATAAATCTTAAATTATTAACATTGCATCGCCATAACTTAAGAAGCGATAGTCGTCTTTTAATGCTTTCTTATAAGCTTTCACTATGAAATCATAACCGGCAAACGCTGCAGCAAGCATCATTAAGGTTGATTCCGGCTGGTGGAAATTTGTTATTAGCTTTTTAGTTACTCTAAATTTGTATGGTGGAAAAATAAATTTATCCGTCCAACCGTAATTCGGTTTTGCATATCCGTCTGCTGTTACACTACTTTCAATAGCACGACAGGTGCTTGTTCCAACAACAAAAACATTTTTTTTATCATCAAGAGCTTTATTGATAATTTTTGCAGTCTCTTCGGGAATTTCAAAATATTCGGAATCCATTCTATGCTTTGTAAGATCTTCAACTTCAACCGGACGGAAAGTACCAAGACCGATATGAAGAATTATAGGAACAACTTTTGCACCGAGCTTTTCAATTTTTTTAACAAGAGCAGGAGTGAAATGCAGACCGGCTGTAGGAGCGGCTACCGATCCATCAGTCTGTGCGAAGATTGTTTGATAATTGTCTTTATCAGAAGCAACTGCATCGCGTTTGATATACGGAGGTAAAGGAGTATGCCCGATCTTTTCAATTGCTTTGTAAATATCTCCGGCATCTTCGTTGAAGCGGACAGTTCTGCCGCGAGATGTAGTGTTATCAATTACTTCACACCAGAGTTTATCGTTAAAATAAATTCTGTTGCCGATTCTTACTTTACGTGCAGGATCAACAATTACATCCCAAATGTTTTCCTCCTTGTTCAATTCTCTAAGAACGAAAACTTCTATCTTAGCATTTGTCCGTTCTTTTTTTCCGAACAAGCGGGCTTGCATAACTTTTGTTTGATTAACAACAACTACATCACCTTTCTGCATGTAGTTAACAAGATCTGAAAATTTGTGATGTTCAATTTCTCCGGTTGCACGGTTAAGAACCATCATGCTTGCTTTATCGCGCGGATTAGCTGGGTTCTTTGCAATCGCAGTTTTTGGCAAGTTGTACTTGAAATCTGATAACTTCATTTATTCTCCTCTTTTTTACTCTGACCCCGATTTAGGGGGAAGAGTCTCAATATGTGAACTTTGAGATTCTTCACCCGATGCTTCGATAAATCTCGGCATCGGATTCAGAATGACAATTTATTTATTTCTTCTTTGTTGTTCTTTTTATTTTTTTCTTAATTGATTTTTTTACTACAGTTTTCTTAACAGTCTGTTTTGCATTTCTCAATTCCTTAACAACAGCATGAGCTGCTGCAAGTCTTGCAATTGGTACTCTGAATGGTGAACAGCTTACATAGTTCAATCCAATCTTATGACAGAACTCAACAGATTTTGGCTCACCGCCGTGCTCACCGCAAATTCCAATTTTAAGATCAGGACGAGTAGAACGGCCGCCTTCAACAGCCATCGTCATCAACTTACCAATTGCCTCTTGATCAATTGTTTGGAATGGATCGACCGGAAGGATTTTTTGCTCTAGATATTCCGGTAAGAATCCGCCGATATCATCACGTGAGAAACCAAATCCCATCTGAGTTAAATCGTTCGTACCGAATGAGAAAAATTGAGCAACCTCTGCCATCTTGTTGGCTGTTAAACATGCACGGGGAATTTCAATCATAGTTCCTATGAGATGTGGAATTTTCTTTAAGCTGAATTTTTCACATACTTCTTTGTGAACTTTGGTTATGATTTTACACTGATGTTCGATCTCATTAACATGGCAAGTTACAGGAATCATGATCTCTGGAAATGGTTTTTTCCCTTCTTGCAATAATTCAGCAGTTGCTTCAAAGATCGCTCGAACTTGCATCTCGGTAATTTCAGGATAAGTAATTCCAAGACGAACACCGCGGTGACCCATCATCGGATTGTTTTCATGTAATGAATCGGCTCGTTTAGTTAATTCGTCAAGTGAAATTCCTAAGCTTGCAGCAAGTTTTTCTCTTTCATCTTGTCTTGTTGGTACAAATTCATGAAGCGGAGGATCAAGAGTTCTAAATGTAACAGGATAACCGTTCATCGCTTCCATTGTTCCTTTAACATCACGTTTTACGAAAGGGAACAATTCATCAAGCGCATTTCTTCTTTCCGTTTCGGTATTTGAGTGGATCATTTTACGAAGTTTGAATAACGGTTCTTCAGAATCTTTTCCATAGAACATATGCTCGGTTCTAAATAAGCCGATGCCTTCAGCACCGAATGCACGTGCACGAGCCGCATCTTCAGGTGTGTCTGCATTTGTTCTAACTTTTAATTTTCTTACTGAATCACAAATTTTCATAAATGCCTGGAAGTCGGGATTCTCTTCAGCAGCTTTGATCATCGGCAATTCACCAAGATATACAGTTCCTTTGGAACCGTTTAGAGTAAGCCATTCACCTTCACGCACTGTATAATTTCCAACGGTAAAATATTTTTCATGATAATTTATTTTAACAGAACCTGCACCAACGATACAACATTTGCCCCAACCTCGCGCAACGAGTGCAGCGTGTGATGTCATTCCACCGCGGCCCGTAAGTATTGCTTGTGCAGCCCGCATTCCTTCAATGTCTTCCGGATTTGTTTCTTCACGTACAAGAATAACTCTCTTACCTTCTTTAGCCCAAGCCACAGCATCATTTGCTGAGAAAACAACTTGTCCTGATGCGCCGCCTGGTCCTGCAGGTAATCCCTTTACAATAATATTAGATGTGAGTTCTGCATTCGGATCTATAATCGGGTGAAGAAGTTCATCCAATTGTGAAGATTGGACTCGCATAACAGCTTCTTCTTTTGTAATTAATTTTTCTCTGTACATATCAACAGCCATTCTAACTGCAGCAGGTCCGTTTCTTTTTCCAACACGGCACTGAAGCATATAAAGTCTGCCTTCTTGAATTGTAAACTCAATATCAAGCATATCGTGATAATGTTTTTCAAGTGAGCGTTCTATTGCATAAAGCTGTTTGTAAGCAGGAACCATAGCTGTTTCGAGTGAAGGAAGATCGCGTGTATGATCAGTCTTTCCAATTTCATTAATTGGATTTGGTGTTCTGATGCCTGCAACTACATCTTCACCTTGCGCATTCGGCAGCCATTCGCCATAAAAATAATTCTCTCCTGTTGCAGGATTACGGGTGAATGCAACACCAGTTGCGGAGGTATCGCCCATATTTCCAAAAACCATTGATTGAACATTTACAGCAGTACCCCATTCATCGGGAATACTTTCAATTCTTCTGTAAGATATAGCGCGTTTACCCATCCAGCTTTGGAATACTGCAGAGACTGCTCCCCATAATTGATCCATGGGGTTTTCGGGAAATGGTTTGCCGAGAACTTCATAAACTTTTGCTTTGTAGATTTCTATAAGTTCTTTTAAATCGTCCGAACTTAGATCAGTATCACTCTTGGCTCCGCGAGCTTCTTTCATATTGTGAAGTTCTTTTTCTAATTGATAGCGGACACCTTTACCTTCTGCCGGTTCGATACCGGCAGCTTTTTCCATTACAACATCGGAATACATTTGGATCAAGCGGCGGTGTGAATCATAAACGAAACGGGGATTATTTGTCTTGGCTATTAAAGCTTCGCGTGTTTCATTATTCAAACCTACGTTTAATATTGTTTCCATCATACCGGGCATTGATGCACGAGCACCGGAGCGAACCGAAACGAGTAACGGGTTTACTTTGTCTCCAAACTTTGCGCCCATCTCTTTTTCAACTTTTGCAAGAGCAGCTTTAACTTGCTTATCAAGTTCTTTAGGATATTTTTTATTGTTCTTATAATATGTGGTACAGACTTCAGTTGTAATTGTAAAGCCTGCCGGAACCGGTAACCCGATATTAACCATTTCAGCCAGGTTTGCACCTTTGCCGCCGAGAAGTTCTTTCATGTCTGCTTTACCTTCAGCACGTTTGCCGCCGAAATAATAAACATACCTTTGTGTTGCTTTAGCCATTGATCTTTCCTCCAATAGTAGTTTTTCTTTTACTTTGTTTTGTTCATTGTTTTTATGATTTGTTCATTAAATAAATTTTGTTCATCAAGTTTGAGTTCGATCTTCAAATAAAAAATATCTATATCATCTAAATCTTTAGAGAATTTATTCAGTTTAACTGCATCTTTCTGAGTTGTTAAAACTGAATATGTATTTGTTTCGTAAAATTTCTTTCTGATATCCTGTACCTCTTTAAGAGTATATTTTTTATGATCCTGGAAAATCATTTTATTTGTGATATCAATTTCGTTCTTCTCAAGTACGTATAAGAATGAGAATGGAAGAGCCACACCGCATACGACCAAACTTTTCTGCCCCTGAAATTCATTCATATTAAAAAAGTGATGTGTTTTAACATCGTAAATTCCTTCTGCTTGATAATAACCGGTAAATACATTTTTTCCCTCGAAATATTTTTTCAATTTATCCGGTATCTCAATTTTATCAGAGAACTTTCTATTAATAATAACAATATCTGCTCGTTCAATAGAATCAAAAGGTTCTCTCATTAAACCAAGAGGAAGCAAACTCTGCTCAATTTGATCTGATTTATCTAAAAAGTTCTGATCAAAGATCACAACATCAACATCCCGGTGAATCCATCTATGCTGAAATGCATCATCAAGGATTATTGTATCAACTCCGGCATCATCAATAAATTTACGGGCTCCATTTACGCGTCTTTCGGAAACAGCAGTAGGAACTTGCAGCTCCTGGGACATGAAATACATTTCATCTCCGCATTCATCAACAGTTGAATATATATTTTTTCCGTCGCTGACATAAACGTATCCGATAGAACTTCTTCCGTAACCGCGGCTTAAAACTCCGACCTTTTTATTTATAGATTTCAAGTATGAAGCGATCATAATAACAGTTGGTGTTTTGCCGGAACCGCCGACTGTTAAATTTCCCACAGAGATTACAGTTGCATTTACCTTAACCGCATTGAATATATTTTTGTCAAAGAACCAGTTTCTTACTTTTATTATAAAAGAAAAAACTAACACTAAGGGCGATAATATCACTCTAAAAAAATTTAACACAACAGCAACGCATCCTTCTGCAATTTATTTAGGAGTGCTTCGCACTCAATTATTTTTTGATTTGTTTCATCATAACTGAGATTATCATCAATTAATACCGGATCAGAATAAAGCACAACAACTTTGGAAAATGGTTTGGGTATTTCGAAATGATCCCAGCTTTTTAGAACAAATTTTTTCTTAATGCCAATACCCACTAAAAATAAGGGCACATTAGTTTTTTTTGCCGAAACTACAGCACCGGCTTTCATTTTATAAATTGGTCCGCGTGGTCCATCCGGTGTAATTCCAAGAGAATAGTTCTCGCGGAGAAAATCAACCATTACAAATAACGCTTCATTTCCACCAATCGAACTGGAACCTCGTACAACTTTATAATTCCATTTCTCAAGTGTTTTTGCAAGGACTTCGCCGTCTTTACTTTGACTAACAAGTGCGGCAACATTTTCGTTCCTATGTAAATACCAGGCAATCATCATGCTGCCGTGCCAGAAAGCTAAAACAAAATTTTTCTTTTCACCAGCGAGTTTTGCAATTGTCCCGCCGTTAATAATTTTGATGCGCAGTGTTTTTATTAGCACTCTAACTGCAGCACTTGCAAATTGTATTCCAATATATCGAAGAAAATCTCTCTGAAAATCACTAAGCTTCATTTAACATTATATATATTTTTTGGGCGGTTTTTTTTGAAGCTCCGCTTCCGCCGAGTTTTTCTTTTATCAAACCAAGTTTCTGTTTGATTGAATTATATCTTTGCTTGTCTTTTAATATTGCCTCAGACTTCGAATAAATATTTTCAGTATTAACGTCGTACTGAATCAATTCGTCAATTACATTCTCACCAAGGATTATATTAGCCATAGCAATATTTTTAATCTGAACTAAAATTCTGCCGAGCCAATACGTTAAATAATTTGTTGAATAAACTACAATAAACGGAAGTTGAAACAGTCCCGCTTCAAGTGTAGATGTCCCGGATTTAATAATTCCGAAATGCGAATGCTTGAGCAAATCGTAAGTAGATCCTTTTACCAACCTGTAATTATTTTCGGTTGTTAAATTTGTGAATATACTCTCATCAATATTTTCTGAACAAGCAACAACAGTTTGTAAATTAAAATCTCTTGAAAGTTTTACAGCAGCGTTAATGCACTTTGGAAATATTTTTTTGATCTCATGTTTTCTGCTTCCGGGTAAAATGAGCAGTATTTCTTTACCTTCTTCTAAATTTAATTTTTTGTAAAGTTCTTCTTTGTTCATTAACGAGTAATTCTCAACATGTTCAACCAAAGGATGGCCAAAATACTCAACGTCAACATTATACTTACGGTACATCTTTTCTTCGAACGGGAATACAACTATCATTTTGTCAACAACTTCTCTGATTTTATCAATTCTGCCTTTACCCCAAGCCCATACTTGCGGTGATATGTAATAGATAACTTTTTTACCAAGCTCGTGCAGTCTTTTTGCAATATTTAAGTTGAAGCCGGGGTAATCTATCAAAACAACTGTTCCAATTTTTTCTTCAGCAATTTTGCGAAGTAATTCGTTTCTTACTTTCGATATAAACGGAAGATGTCTTAACACTTCTATAAATCCGAGGAATGCCATTTGTTTAATATGGAATTGTGCATTCATTCCTGCTGAAATCATTTTGTCTCCGCCAATTCCAAAAATCTGGAGCGAATGATCTAACTTGAACAATTCTTTGATTAGACTAGAACCGTGTAAATCACCCGATGCCTCACCGGCTATTATCATTATTTTTTTATTCAACTCAATACAAAACGAATTATTATTAAAAATGAAATGGCTAAAATAGCCTGCATAGTTCTTCTTTCTGAACGTAAGCCCGCTTCTAAATTTAACGGCGGTTGTTCTATTCCGGGATTGTGATACTTACTTAAATTTGGAATTAACTTCGGAACAGCTTTCAAATAGTCTTCGTAATTTTTCCCAAACTTAGTTTTAAGAAATCCCTCCTCTTCTTTTATAATAACCGTGTACTGCCAGAAAAAAAAGAGTAGCGCAGCAATTTGAAGATAGGGAAATTGTGCCATAGACATAATTCCAACACCGAGATACATCAGCATGTTGCCAAGATAAAGCGGATTGCGAACGTATGCGAAAGCACCGGATACAACTAAATATGTTCCGCCGACTCCATCTGTAGTTCTTGTTTCACTGCCTGCATAACAAACGCCCCACAACCGGAAAAACTCACCGAGGAGTACAATTACAAAACCAATTATTATAGTTATAACAGTAGCTTCTTGAAAAATCAGCATTAACAATACAAACGGAAGCGGTGTATAACTTCTGTACTTAAATATTTTATTAGCGAAAGAATTCATAATTATTAGTCATTAGATTTTAGTAGTTAGTATTTAGACATCGGTTTTTATCTAAGTACTTAATACTAACTACTCACTACTAAATTCTATCCTTGAATAAAAACTTCTCTGCGTTTAAGTTCTGCCTGGTGCCTTTTTTTAAGACGTTTTTTCCCTTTAAGCTCTTCTAATTTATCAATCACATCGTTAAAAGTTGAATATGGGAAATATGTAATTCTATTTACTTCGCAATATTTTAGGAGAGAGTTCTTAGCGAAAATAAAATCACAGAATTGTGCCGGACAGAAGTCTGTAAATCCATCACCAACATAAACCGTATAATCTTCATCGCTGCTAAAATTAAGAATATGATTGCGTTTGCAGTTCGCACATTTTGTGCATTCTTCATCTGTATAAGGAAATGATGGCATCAATTGATTTTCATTTCCAAAGAATAATTTATTAGTACGTGTTTCAACGTGACCCAATCCTTCTCTCTTTAGAAATTTATCTATGTAATAATCAAATCCATCGCTTAGAATTTTTAATTCGGATTGACCTTGCATGCACCAATCAACAAATTTTACAAATCCGGGATCAATTTGAATGCTTGTCAGAAATTTATCGAACTCATCGTGATCTAATTTAGCAATTGTATTGCAAGTTGCTTTCCATGCGTCCGTAGCTTTTATTTTATAACTCATCCATTCGTTTGCAATCTCAAGAGCTTTTTCAGAATCACCGAAATGAAGGAACATTGCTTCGCCGACATCCTTCTGAGAAATTGTGCCATCGAAGTCAACAAATATTTTAAATGTTTTTTCGTTCATGCTGGTTATCTTACTCTTAATCTCACTCTTGTACTTTATTCTCCGGGATCTCTTCAAAACTAACACCCACTAATTTAGAAACTCCTTCTTCCTGCATAGTAATACCGTACATAGATTCGGAAGATTCCATAGTGCGTTTGTTGTGCGTAACAATAATGAATTGTGTTCTTGTGCTGAACTCTTTAATAAGTTTTGTAAATCTGTCTATGTTGGCATCATCAAGCGGTGCATCTACTTCATCCATTATACAGAAGGGACTTGGTTTGACTAAATAAATTGCAAAAAGAAGCGCTGTTGCTGTTAAAGTTTTTTCCCCTCCGGATAAAAGTTCTATCGAAGTCGGACGCTTGCCTTTCGGTTTAGCCATGATCTCGATCTTTCCTTCCAGCGGATCAATTCCTTCTTCAAGATATAGATCTGCTTCATCGCCGGGATTAAATAATGTTTGAAAAATTGTTGTAAAGTTCTGTCGAATTTTTTCAAAAGTATCCATAAACAACTGTTGTGCGGTTTGATTGATCTCATTAATTGTTTTGATGAGATCTTTTTCCGAATTGACCAAATCATCGCGTTGTTTGTGTAAAAAGTCTAAACGTTTCTTCTCTTCTTCATATTCTGAATAAGCCAGCAAATTGACAGGTCCGATATTCCTTATTTTTTCTTTTAAAGTATGGACTTCGTTTGTAGTACCTTCAAAATCAAAAATATCAAGATCGTCAAATTGCTTTAGAGTCAATTCCATCGAATAATTTTCTTTAATATGCTCGATCAAATTTTCTGTGCGGAGCTTGAATTCATTTTCTTTTATCTCAAATGCATGAACTTGATCCGAAACCGTCTGCCGTTCATTTCTTAATGCATTAAGCTGATTTTCAAATTGTGCTGCTTCATCCTTAACGACTTTTAATTTATCATTGATCTCTTTTTCTTCGGCAAGTAATGTTGTTCTGGATGTATTAATTTGGACTAATGATAAATTAGATTGATCAATTATTTCTTGTAAAGAATTAGTCTCAACTTCATTTGACTGCAAATCGGTCTTACGTTTTTCAATTCCATTTGTAATTGATAATTGATTTGCTTCAGTCCGTTTAATTGCGTTATGAATATTTTCGATTTGTCCTTTTAATCTTTCAAGTTCAAGTTTTCTTTCGTTTTGAAGATTAACAAATTGATTAAAATCATTTTCGAAATTGCTCAATTCATTTTCAAGCAGAGAGATATTTTCATCAACCAAATATTTTTTCTCTAGAAGAATATTGTTCTCTTTTTCTAATCCTGATGCTTGGACAAAAAGCGAATTTGATTTATCAGCAAATTCCTGGATATCTTTTTGAGTAGATTCAATCTCTTCGTTGGCTTTATTCTTTTCAAATTCGAACTGAGAGATTTGTTTTTCGATATTTGAAATATCGTTCGAGATTAGTTTTTCGCTGTCGCTAAGATTCTTTAAGTCAATCCGCGATATTTTCCCTTCCGTCTCAGCAATAAAAGCTTGCACTTTGGCAAGGTTAGATTCGTGCTTAGGATACTCTTTAATCAAATTATCAAGAAGCTGTCTTCTTCCAAAAATTGTTTCATCTTGCTTGGGAAGTGAACCGGCTTCAACTACTCCATCATGTTTTACAAAGTCACCATCCAAAGTTGTGAAATTAAAATCCGGATATTTTGAATTCAGCTCAATCGCAGATTTAAGGTCTGAAGTAACTCCAATTCTAGATAAGACTTGCTCAAAGTAGGGAAGCCAATTGGTTTCTGTTTCTACAAAATCTTTTGCCCAACCAAGAAAGGATTCTTCCTTTACAAGTTTCTTTTCTTTCCTCTTTAGATTGAACGATGTTAAACTATCAAGAAGAGATTTCTTAGAATTGTTGTTCGAGCGAAGCAGATAAAACGAAGCTTTGCCTAGTTCATTTTTCTTTAAGTAATCAATCGCATTTTGAAGATCATCAAAACTATCAACTAGCAGATTATTCAACACAGACTTTAATGCCGCTTCAAGGGCGAACCGGTATTTTTCTTGTGTATTTCCGACATCAGCAAAAATATTTTTATTCTTATTTGTCCACTCTTTATTTTCCAAAAGTACTTTAGCGCCTTTTGAGATACCCTCAAGATTTGCTATCAATGTTTGAAAAAAAGCAATCTTTTCTTTGAGTCCGGCAAGTAAAGTTTTTTCTTCAATCTCTTTTTGCTTAAGCGAATTTAATTCACGCTCGAGTTCTTGTTTTTCTTTTTCACGAAGAGCAATTAATAAGCCTGCTTCTTTAAGCTTATTTTCAGTGTTGGATTTTTCAGCATTGAGTTCTTCAATAAATCCGACTGTCTTTGCAATAGTTGTAGTGATGCTTTGTATTTTATGATTAAGCTTTTCAATGTTAGAATTATGATTAGCAAGCTCTTTCCTTAAACTAGCTAAGTAATTTTCCTTGTCTGAGATTTCACGAAGCAGATCAAATTTCTCTTCGTTACATTGCTTTAACTCTACACGTTTACTATCTAATGATTCCTTCTTTTCAACTATGGTTTGCTCGTTATCTATAATTTCATTGTTCTTATCTGATAAACTATCCGAGTGAGATTTAAGCTCGTTGTTACTTCGTAATATGTACAGATCAGCATCTTCAAATGACTGCTGCAATTCCGCAATTTCTGTTTGTAACCGTTCGCGGTTACTGATAAGAGATCTAAATCGTTCTTCAGCAACAGAAATATTTTTTTGTGTATTATGGAGTTGTTCAGTGTTAGAAGAAAGTTCGTTGCGCTTATCCTGCAGCCCGGAATCAATAGCATTAATTCTATTCCGGTACTCTATCAATTCATTTTCAATTTTTCTGATATCAAGATCAATCTGATCTTTCTTAACCGAGTATTCTGAAATATCATTTTTTAATATGCTTAATTTAAAATTTAACGAAGCAAAATCTCGTTCAGCAAGGTCAATCTCTTTTTCTCTTAAAACAACCTGGACTTGATTATACTGATCAGCTCGTTTTGCTTGACGTTCGAGCGAGCGGACAGTCTTTTCAACTTCAGAAACTATATCGTTAACACGTGTGAGATCGGATTTTACATCATCAAGTTTTTTTAGTGAAAGACGGCGGCGTAATTTATATTTATTAACTCCTGCCGCTTCTTCAAACATTCTTCTTCGTTCTTCTGTTTTACTGCTAAGAATAGTTTCAACCATTTTCAATTCAATAACGGAATAAGCGTTTGTGCCCATTCCCGTATCCATGAATAGGTTTGTAATATCTTTCAAGCGGCAAATATTTTTATTTAACAAATATTCGCTTTCACCGGAACGAAAGATCCTTCTGGTTATAGTAACTTCTGTGTATTCTGTTGGAAGAACGCCTTGATCATTTACAAGAGTAAGAGAAACTTCCGACATACCCATTGGTTTCTTTTCTCTTGTACCGTTGAAGATAACGTTTTCCATCTTGTCGCTGCGAAGAGTAGTTGTTTTTTGTTCACCAAGAACCCAACGGATCGCATCTACAATATTTGTTTTACCGCAGCCGTTTGGACCCACAATTCCTGTAATGCCGCGATCAAAATTTATTAATGTTTTATTTGCAAAAGATTTAAAACCAAATATTTCTAATTTGGATAGAAACAAAATGCGCCTCTAGAATATCATTGAATTGTATTGTTTAACTGCATTATTAATGTAATAGAGCGTGGAACTGGAAAGTTGATACTTTAGCAGAATTCCCCCGACCACAATAATGATTGTAAGTAAACTATAGATGTAAACCTTAAATACAGGAACATCAAAAATTACATAAATGCCTTTTAGTATTCTTTGAAGTATCCATAATATGAATAGAATTAAAAAGATTATTACTAGAACACTAAAATTTCCGTTTACTAAAATTTTAAATAGGATTAACTCAACCGGCAGCAGAACTGTAAATGGTAAAAACGCCCAAACAACCGTATAAAACATGCTGGAAAATTCTACTTGTGTCTTTATAAATAAAGAAGCGAATTTTATAACTGATGAAATCAATACAAATTTTATTATGATTAAAACAAAAAGCAGGGCGAAACAAACTAACGGATTCCATGAAAGGAAAGAGACAAATTTTGATAAACTATGATGACCAAATGATAAAACAATCTTTTCTAATAAAATATTTGATTTAAAAAAGTATAATAATATAGTCATCAAAAGTGATACTGATCCCGCTTGTATTAACATTAATATTACAGTATGAACACCGGAAATTATTCGGTGATCGCGGACATCGGCAAAAAAATTATACGGGCGTAATAATGCACGTGTACAATCTTCACGGAATTTCTTCTTAGTATTTATCAATACAGCCATAATAATAGAAAGTAAGAGTGCAATAATTATAAATATTATTGGATTATCATCTTTACGAGTACCAATTGGAATTGTAACTTTACTTTTGCCGCTTAGTTTAGCAGCAAGGACTTTATAACCAATACTATTCAGATCGCGGGATTTATCGAGTAAGCCAAATTTGTATATGTTATTCTCTGAATAACCACCGTATAAAGATGCAAACTCGCCTTTATATTCATATAAACTATTAATAATAATTCCGGATAATTTTAATTGACGCGATAAATCTATCATATCGCCCAAATATTTTGCTTGAGCATCAGAAGAATATTTAGTCAAATATCCGCTAGCACTTCCCTTGTAATTAGAATATGATACTTCACTTATGAAAATTGAATTCTCACCTAACTTATCAATTGCTTTTTGTAATTGATCCTTAGTATCATCAATTGGTGATGAGTATAATTCAATTCCATAAAAATCTAAATTTTTAATTTGATTTGTCTGAACTCCAATAAAAGAAGTATAAGATAAAAATCCCTTTCCTTTTATTGTACTGGTTTGACTCGAAATAAAATTACTGCTTATTTCAGAATTAGGAAGAAAAGAACTGCCAACTCCAACTACGATTGTATTAGAATACTCACTGTAACTTGAAAGGAAATTTTTAGTAAGTTGCATTGCTTTTAGCTGAAAATCATTATGAGATAAAATTTCTTCCGGGACGGAATTTATGGGAAGTTCAATCATTGCAAATAATCCTAATTCCTGACAAAGTTTAACTGCATAAGGATTAGGATATTGTTTAGAAAATCGAACTGCATTAAAACCGGTATTCTTAATTAACGAAAGATCGTCTCTTATTTTGTTGTATGCATTAGTTCTTCGAAGTGAAGTTTCATCAAATAAATATGTAGTACCTTGAAGTGTAAACGGATTACCGTTAAGCGTAAATGTTAAATTATTTTTTTTAAATTGATAGAATACAATCTGTTTAATGTATTTATCTATAATCTGACCGTTACGAACCAAACTAACATCGCATAAATAATTGATTGGTGTTTTAGGCGACCATAATTGTGGATTACTAATTTCAAGTTTGCAAGTAGCTTCGTTCTCTTCTTGAGAAATTATTTGAACAAAATCTCCTTTTGCTTGAGCGGAAGTTAAACCCGGAGGAAATAAATTTATTCTAATAATAATTTCACTGGGAAGAGCATTTGTGTTGAAGTCGGAATTCCTGACTCCAATCTTAAAATTTAATACTGCTTTTGAAAAATTCTGATCAAACGAATACGAAAAAGAATTATAAGTAATGTGAATAGGTGATACCGTTTTAAGATAAACATCCCTAATAATTCCGCCGCTTAAACTTGAGAACAAAAATCTTTGGGTTGATGGAATGGAATATTCTGAATCAAGTTTGTTGCTGACTTTTATTGTAATAACTGAGTTTTCTTTTAATATATCTTTCGGAAGAGCTAGTTCAAAAGGATAAGAGCCGCCGGAGTGTTTATAAATATTGTATCCGTTGATTGAAATTTCTGCTGAGTAATTTATTCCAAGAAATCCCAAAACAAGTTGTGAACTTTGAATTTGAGTTTCAGTGAAAGTTATTTGTTTTTCGAATATTAAAGATTCTTCACCTTCAAATATTGCAGGTATTGATACTGAATTTTTTTTCTCGGAATCACTTTCATAATAGACTTTCCAATCAGAGTTAATCAATTCGACGTTTCGGTAATCATTCTTGTCAAAGAAAACCTGATCGAGAATATCTCTTTGATTTTGAGGAAGAGATATTACTTTAATTTGGGCTAAAAGTAGGAGGTTTTGTAGTAAAATTATAAGAATGAGGAGACGATTAAGAATTTTTGTCATATTACCAATAATTTTTCAAAAAAATCATACAAATATACAAAATCGAGGGGGGGGGTATCAATAAAAATTCTAAAAAAAAGGACTCTAATTGAGCTCATTTTGAAGTAAAATCAAAGCATTCAAAATTACCTAAACAGCATTAATAATTTTGGCAAATGAATCGGCTTTTAAGCAAGCTCCTCCCACTAAAGCGCCATCAATATCAGGCTGAGAAAGTATTTCTTTAGCGTTATCTGCTTTTACACTTCCGCCGTATTGAATGACTAATTGACGGACAAAATTTGACGAGTATAATTTGGATATTAATCCGCGGATAAATTGATGAACCTCCTGGGCTTGCTGAGGAGTTGCATTTCTCCCGGTACCAATTGCCCACACAGGTTCATATGCAACAATTAGGTTCGATAAGTCACTTTCGCTTAAATCTTTTAATCCGTTTTGAATCTGAGTCTCAATAACCTTAAATGTAATTCCTTTTTCTCTTTCTTCTAATGTTTCACCGATACAGAAAATTGGTTTTAGTCCAAACTTTATTGCTGTTTTAATTTTCTTGTTGATGACTTGGTCACTTTCATTAAAAATTGTTCTTCTTTCCGAATGACCAAGAATTACATATTCGCAGCCAACACTTTTGAGCATAGAAACAGATACTTCGCCTGTGAAAGCACCGCTTTCTTCAAAATACATATTCTGTGCACCAAGTTTGATTGTAGAATCTTTTAATAAAGTAGATGCAGTTTCCAAACTTGTGAATGGCGGGCATATAATTACTTCGGCTTCAACATTCTTTCCATTCAATTCCTTTTTGAGATCTGAGATAAGACTTACAGTTCCATGAAGATCGTTATTCATTTTCCAATTTCCGGCAATAACTTTTTTACGCATGACTAATCCTTAATTTATTACGAAAAAAAAGCTGTCAATTGACAGCTTCAACTCTTCTTATTCCTGGAACTTCTCTGATTAATGCACGTTCAACACCGGCACGTAATGTCATCTGAGACATAGGACAATCACTGCAAGCTCCGGTAAGTCTAACTTCAACAATACCTTCGTTGGTTACTTGTACAAGTTCAACATCGCCGCCATCGGCTTTAAGATACGGTCTAATTGTTTGCAAAGCTTTTTCAACTTTCGCGTGAAGAACTTCGTTCATCGTAAACTCCTTTTAATTTTCATCATTCAAAGATATTTCAATTTTTGGTGAAGTGGATGAATAATTATTTTTACTAATTTCAGCCGCCATGTTTCTGCTGATCTCTAAAAACTTTTTAGATTGTTCAGAGTTTGGTTTATCAAAAACAATCGGTTTACCTTTATCACCACCCTCACGGGTTTCTTGACTGATCGGGATTGAACCAAGTAACGGAATAGATAATTCTTCAGCCAGTTTTTTTCCGCCGCCGGTTCCAAAAATATCATATCGTTTGCCTGTATCGGGTGCAATAAAATAACTCATATTTTCTACAATGCCAAGTATAGGAACATTTACACGTTGAAACATTTTTAAAGCTTTTTTTACATCTATAATCGAAACCTCTTGCGGTGTAGTTACTACAACAGCACCGGAAAGAGGAATTGTCTGTACAAGTGTAAGTTGAATATCACCTGTTCCGGGTGGTAAATCAAAAATTAAATAGTCAAGTTCATCCCAATGTACATCACTCATAAATTGTTTTATAGCTCCACTCGCCATTGGTCCCCGCCAAATAACCGGTGCATCATCATCTATTAAGAATCCAATCGACATTACTTTAACTCCATAATTTTCAAGAGGAACCATTTTTGCAGTAGCTGTATCTTGAAAAATTTTTGGTTTATCATTTATTCCCAACATCATTGGAATACTTGGCCCGTAAATATCGGCATCAATCAAACCAACTTTGGCGCCATCCAGTGCAAGAGCGACCGCAAGGTTAACGGCAACGGTGCTTTTCCCAACACCGCCTTTTCCACTTGCAACAGCTATTGTATTTTTTACTCCGGGTAAAATCTCGCTCATTCTTTGATTCTTACTATGTTGAACCTTTGCACTCATTGTGATTGAAATTTTTCCTACCGAAGGATTTTCTTTTTTGATTGCATCAACGCAATCTTGTTCTATTTTTTCTTTCAACGGGCATGCAGGAGTTGTTAATTCTACAGTTACAGAAACGTTTTCTCCATTTATATTTATCTCTTTTACCATTCCAAGCGTAACAAGATCTTTATGTAAATCCGGATCGTTTACTTTACTTAACGCATTTAAGACGGATTCCTTTGTAAGCATTATTTCTCCAAAATTTGGTTTCAAAAATAGCAATTTTAAAGCAACGGACATATTCTTAACATTTTTTCTTTAGAGATGGTTTCATCATTAAAAATATGGACGGGTACAAATATTTATGGTTACTTGATTATTAAGTTAAGTATGCTTAACTTTTTTATATAAACGATAGACACTATGTATACGATTTCAAAAGAAAACTATTTAAAGGCGATTTTTATTCAGAATAATATTGGTGAAAACGCCAGTACCTCTAAAGTTGCTAATAAACTTTCAGTTTCGAATGCAGCTATTAGTGATATGGCTAAAAAACTTTCACAAGAAGGATTGATATCATACGAAAAATATCGAGGCATGGAATTAACGGCTGAAGGTGAGAAGATTGCTTTAGGAGTTTTGAGACGGCATCGTTTATGGGAATCGTTTTTAATAAAAGCATTGGGTATGTCCTGGAGTGAAGTTCATGATGAAGCTGAAAGATTGGAACACCATTCATCCGATTCATTAGTAGATAAAATTGATGAGTATTTATCTTTCCCGGATTTTGATCCTCATGGTGAACCAATTCCTAAAAAGAACGGTACGCTTCCAAAAATTCCAAAATCAATTTCTATGAATGAAGTACAAATCGGAAATACTTATCAGATAATTCGGGTTAACGATCAGAACAGCGAGTTAATGAACTATTTGACAAAAAATAATATGCTTCTTCATTCAAAGTTTGAAGTGATAGACAAATTATCATTTGACAATTCAATTGTAGTGAAAATAGATAATAAAAAAATATTTCTCAGTGAAAAAATCTCTAACTCAATTTTTGTAAAATCTCTTAAATGAATATGAAGGAACTGATTTGAATCCACTTTATGCATTATTGTTAGGGGTTTTCATCCTTCTAATTCTGTTTTTTCTTTTCATGCCGGAACGCGGACTCGTATCGAGATTAATGAAAATGAAAAAAGACAGATCGCGAGAGTTAATAGAAGATGCACTTAAACACTTATACGATTGTGAATATAAAGGTGTTGATTGTTCGCTTAACAGTATCAGCGGAAGCTTATTTATAAGCGGAGAAAGATCAGTACATATTATATCTATGCTTCAAGCAATGAATTTGATTTCTTCCGTTGAAAATAAAATTACTCTTACTCCGGAAGGAAGATCATATGCGCTTAGAGTTATTCGTGTTCACAGATTATTAGAAAAATATCTTGCAGAAAAAACAAGTGTTAATGAAACTGATTGGCACATTATCGCTGAGGAAAAAGAACATGAAATATCAAACGAAGAAGCCAATAAACTTGCTGCTCAACTGGGAAATCCTCTTCTAGATCCTCACGGTGATCCGATTCCATCAGAAAGTGGGGAGATCCCAACTAGAAAAGGTTTAACCCTCAACAATCTTGAAAGTGGAACTTTTGCGACAATAATTCATATTGAAGATGAACCGAAAGAAGTTTATGCGCAGCTATCCGCATTAAAACTTTATCCCGGAATGCAAATCTATCTTCTTGAAAACTCGAAAGAGAGAATAAGTTTTGAAGCTGACGGTGAAGAATGTGTATTAGCCCCGATTCTTGCTTCCAACGTTACTGTTTATCCAATTGCTGAAAAAGAAAATGTTAAAGAATCATTTGAAACTCTTTCTTTACTGAATCAGGATGAAGAAGCAATTGTTATTGGTATTTCTAAAGCTATGCGTGGCCAGCAGAGAAGAAGATTACTTGATTTTGGAATTGTACCCGGAACAGTTGTGCGTGCACAATTAAAAAGTTTAAGCGGAGATCCAACAGGTTATGAAATTCGAGGTGCAACAATTGCTTTAAGAAAAAATCAGTCTGATTTAATTTATGTGAAACGAATTGATAGGAAATTAGTAGCATGAGTAAAGATCACAATAATTGCGCAACTTGCCCTGCGCACAATCTCGCAAATCTTGTCAAGCTTGGAATTGATATGTCCAACTTTGATTATGTTGTTGCTCTTGCTGGAAATCCTAACACGGGAAAAAGTACTGTTTTTAATAATCTAACTGGATTGAAACAGCATACTGGTAATTGGCCCGGTAAAACTGTTGGACGTGCAGAAGGTGCATTTCAATATGCGAATAAGAGATTTAAAATCGTTGATTTGCCCGGCACATATTCCCTTCTCTCTACAAGTGATGATGAAGAAATAGCCCGCGATTTTATTTTGTTCGGTCAGCCGGATGTTACAGTTATTGTTGTGGATGCAACAAGACTTGAAAGGAATCTAAATTTGGTACTGCAAGTTTTAGAAATTACAGACCGTGCTGTTTTATGCCTTAATCTAATTGATGAAGCTTCTCGACATAACATTAAGATTGATGATCGTTTATTATCAAAAAATCTTGGTATACCTGTTATTCCTACTGCAGCAAGACAAGGTGTTGGAATACAAGAACTATTAAAAAATATCCATGATGTAGCAACCGGGCAGTTTATATGTAAACCACATCGTTTAAGCAGCGAAATAAAAAATGTTTCGCGCGCCGTAGATCAACTTAATAAAAAAATTTCCTATGCATTTCCAGAGCTTCCAAACACACGTTGGATTGCACTTCGTCTGTTAGAAGGTGATCAAAAAGTTATTGATGCAGTTCGAACCGGCGAAATTGGGAGTTTAAGACCGGTAGAAAATTTCAGTGAATGATTTTTGCAGAGAATTAAATAAGGTAAGCAGTGAAAAATAGTTCAGAAGAAATATTACATACAGCCAACAAATTGAGATGGGAAGTTGGAGACAATTTTCACGATTCAATTCTTGAATCCATTTATAAGGATGCTTCCGAGATTTCTAGTAAAGTTGTAACTCATATCGGAGAAAAATCGAAATTTAATCTTGATAGATTTATTGATAGAATCGTAACAGGAAAATGGACCGGTTTCCCGATCATGTTTATACTTCTAGCGATCGTATTTTGGATTACAATAGTAGGTTCAAACATACCGTCGGGATGGATTTCTTTTCTCTTAGTTGATACGCTTCACCCATTAATAAAAAATTTTTTCAACTCAATTCAAATCCCGTGGTGGATTACCGGAGTATTAATAGATGGCGCTTATCTTGCAGGAGCTTGGGTTATAAGTGTAATGCTTCCGCCAATGGCAATTTTTTTCCCGATGTTCACTCTGCTTGAAGATTTCGGTTATCTTCCGCGTGTTGCCTTCAATATGGATAATCTTTACCGAAGAGTTGGTGCACATGGAAAACAGGCATTAACTATGAGCATGGGCTTTGGTTGTAATGCCGCTGGCGTTATTGCAACACGTATAATTGATAGTCCGCGCGAAAGATTAATAGCAATAATCACAAACAATTTTTCACTTTGTAACGGAAGGTGGCCCACACAAATCTTAATTGCAACTATTTTCATAGGAAGTACTGTCCCCGCATATTTAGCGGGAATTGCTTCTGCAGCTGCTGTTGTAACTGTTGCTATTCTTGGAGTTGTTTTTAGTCTGATAGTTTCTTGGGGACTTTCAAAAACAGTTCTTAAAGGAGAAGCATCAGCATTTAGTTTGGAATTACCACCTTACCGTCCTCCAAGATTATTGCAAACACTATACACATCACTTATTGACCGAACTATTTTTGTATTGTGGCGTGCAGTGGTTTTTGCGGTACCAGCCGGAGTTGTTATATGGTTAGTTGCAAATGTTCATATTGGCAAATTAAGTGTAGCAGAATATTTTATCAATGCGGTAGATCCATTTGCATTGATCATTGGTTTGAATGGAGTTATTATTCTTGCATATGTAATAGCAATACCTGCGAATGAAATTGTGATTCCAACCATTTTAATGCTTACTGTTTTAACTACAAAAATTGCAATGGGCACTGGCGCAGGTGTAATGTTTGAACTTGATTCTGTAAACGATACAGCAAATATATTGCATGCAGGAGGGTGGACTATATTAACGGGAATTAATCTAATGTTATTTAGTCTTCTACATAATCCTTGTTCAACAACTATATATACAATTTATAAAGAAACTAAAAGTGTAAAATGGGCTATGCTTTCTACTTTTCTTCCAATTGCGATGGGTTTAATAGTCTGCTTCTTTGTAACTCAAATTTGGAAATTATTAGTTGGGTAATATGAAGAAAGATTTTTTTTTATGCCTATCATTAATGATTACTTTCTTCACTTCTGGAATTATTGCCCAAACCGAGACTCCAGAATTAGTTACTGATCGTCCCGATCAGACTGAATCTGCAAGTATAGTCCCAATTGATTTTTTACAAATAGAAATGGGATTTTTATATCAACAACAAAAATTTACTGATGGATTAATTAATGTTGAGAACAATAATCTAATTTTAGGTAGTACACTTTTAAGATACGGTATAAGTCCTAGTATAGAACTCCGTTTAGGAGGGGAATATTTTTCGGGACAGAATTTTTTGAATGATAAAAAATCAACATTACAGGGAATGCAGAATATTCTGATCGGAACGAAAATTCAAGTGAGATCAAATGAGGAAATTTTAACTAACGCTGCAATTTTAGTACAGTGCATTATTCCAGCCGGAAATGAAAATCTGAGACCTAATAAATTTACTCCGGAAATTAGATTTTGTCTCGAGCAAGAAATTAATAATAGAATCTCACTTGGCATTAATTTGGGGACAGAAGAAGTAAGAGAAATTGGAAAATATTTTTATAGTTATACAACTTCTATTGGTGTAGTGCTAAGTGAAAGAATAAATTCTTTTTTTGAAATATATGGAATGATAAAAGAAGGCTATACTCCATCAAATAATTTTGATTGTGGTATAACGTACCTTCACACTAAAAATATTCAGATTGATTTATTAGTAGGAACAACTTTGAACAGCAATATAATAGATTGGTCTGGTGGATTGGGTATTTCTGTAAGACTGCCAAGATAATTTATTCGGCAATCTCTATAGGTAATATTTTTTTGTTTGCCGGATGCTCACGGTGCATTAAAAATTCTTGATGATTTACTTTCTCTTCAGTATAAATTCTTTTATTAAAAATAAATTTTCCTGTAGGTAATAATATTCTTGCCTTTTCGTTATCAGACAAAGAAGTATCTAAGATCTTTTCTTTAATATATTTCTTTATATCGGCATCAAGGATCGGAAAAGTTGTCTCCACTCTTCTATCAAGATTTCTCTGCATAAGATCAGCGCTGCTGCAGTAAATTTCTTCCATTCCGTTATTATAGAAATAATAGATCCTTGCGTGTTCTAAAAATCTTCCCACAATACTAATTACACGAATATTTTCACTTAAACGGAGTACTTGCGGGATCAAACAGCATATACCGCGTACTATTAAATCAATTTTTACTCCTCTACAAGAAGCTTCGTATAATGCAGATATCAATATGGGATCAACCAAAGAATTAAGTTTGAAAATCAATTGTCCCTTCCCATATGTCTTTACATTTTTAATCTCTCGCTCAATCAGTTCAATAAATTTTTGCCTCTTATTTACCGGCGCAACCCATAATTTTCTAAATGTTTTCTGCTCTGAGTATCCGGTTAGGTAGTTAAATATTTCCGAGACATCCGAACAAATATTTTGGTCGGCAGTAAACAAACCAATATCAGTATAAATTTTAGTTGTATCTAT
>Ga0209514_10001848_pt1 | contig 34868 bp, 36 predicted proteins | sample Subgrocontami58m_FD_187452 | JGI IMG/M metagenome (GOLD analysis project Ga0209514, IMG submission 187452) | Subsurface groundwater microbial communities from S. Glens Falls, New York, USA - GMW37 contaminated, 5.8 m (SPAdes) (version 3) | ecosystem: Environmental > Aquatic > Deep subsurface >...
CCGAGGCGTTCGCGATCCTGAAGATCGCCGGCGCAGTCTACCTCGTCTGGGTCGGCATCAAGACGATGCGCGAGGCGCGGATCGCCGTCGATATACGCGCCGAGCCAACCGGAGTGCGGCGCGCCTTCCACGAAGGCATCGTCGTCGAGGCGCTCAACCCCAAGACCGCGGCGTTCTTCCTGGCCCTTCTGCCGCAGTTCGTCGATCCGGCCGCCGGCCCGGTCTGGCTGCAGTTCCTGCTGCTTGGCCTGGTCTCGGTGGCCCTCAATACCGCCGTCGATATCGTGGTTGCCATCATGGCGTCGCGGGCGCGTTCGCTGGCTGTCGCCCGGCCGTTGCTGCTCCGGCGCCTGCGGCAGGGCGCCGGGCTTGCGATAGCAAGCCTCGGCCTCGCGCTCGTCTTCGCGCGCCGTCCTGCATCACTCTAATCGCTATTCCTCGAAGATCGCCACGGCACGCGTCCAGCCGGCCGAGGCGCCGCGGATCTTGTGCGGGAAGCAGGAGATGGTGAAGCCGTCGCCCGGCAACGCTTCGAGATTGTGCAGCTTCTCGAGGTGGCAATAGCCGATGTCGCGGCCCGCCTTGTGGCCTTCCCAGATGATCGACGGGTCGTGGTCCTTCGCCCATTTCTGGGCGGTGAAATAGAATGGTGCATCCCAGCTCCAGGCATCGGTGCCGGTCAGGCGCACGCCACGTTCGAGCAGGTAGATGGTGGCGTCATAACCCATGCCGCAACCCGAATTGACATAGTCGCTGTTGCCGTAGCGCGAACCCGCACGCGTGTTGACCACGACGATCTCCAGCGGCTTCAGCGCATGACCGATGCGCCCAAGTTCGTCGTCGACCTCCTTGGCCGTGATGACATGACCGTCGGGCCTGTCGCGGAAATCGAGCTTCACACCGGGCTGGAAGCACCATTCGAGCGGCACCTCGTCGATGGTGATGGCGCGCTCGCCCTTGTTCATCGTCGGATGGAAGTGATACGGCGCATCGAGGTGTGTGCCGTTGTGCGTGCTGAGGTTGACGTTCTCGACCGCCCAGCCCTGGCCGTCGGGAAGATCCTCCTTCTTGAGGCCCGGAAAGAAGCCGGCGATCTGGCCGGCCGTGTCCTCGTGCTTGTGATACTGGATCTTCGGCCCGAACGGCACGGGATCAGAAATGACATCGTTCTCGAGATAGATCGACAGGTCGACGAAACGGCGGGGCATGACGGACTCCTGCTTGCCTAGGGACCAGTCAGCGCACCCAGGATCGACTGGGTCAGGAGCCTGCCAATGCACTTCTGGCCAAAATCGTTGAGATGCAGCCCGTCGAGTTGCACGAACTGGGCATAGGGCATGCCATCGTCGTACCAAGCCCGCATGATGTCATAGCGGCGGAACAAGCCGGCACCAACATCCATCGCCACCTTCGCCATGACGCGCTCGTACACTTCCTGGTCCGACAGCGCGACAACCGCCGGCGCGTACTGCAGGCTCATCAGCACGAAATCGGCGCCGAACGACTGGCCGAACTTGATTCCGTCGCGCAGGCGCTGCTCAAACTGGTCGATCGGCATGTGACGCATCGCGGCATTGGTGCCGGTCTGCCAGATCACCAGCGAAGGCGGAATGGGCATCATGTCAGCGCGCATACGCGCCGCCATCTCCTCGACGTCCTGGCCGCCGATGCCGCGGTTGATCACTTCGATTTCTATGCCCGGCAGCGCCTTCTCGAGGCCGATGCGAAGCTGCATGGGGTAGGCGTAGGCCGGGTTGGACACGCCGTAGCCCGCCGTAGACGAGGAGCCGAGCGCAACGATGCGGAGGTGCTTGCGCTCGGCGATCGCCCTGCGTGCGGTGGGCAGCGACGAGCCCAGTTTCAGCAACTCAGGCTTGGCGCGGCAGGCAGTCATCGACTGCGACGATGCCGTCGCCGGCATCAGAAGCGCTGCCGTCGTCGCCAGCCAGAGAAAGAGAATTCTCATTCAACCACCTTGGCGATACGCGGCGCGCGCGCCGTCTCGCCGGCTTTGAACCAGGCCGCAACATAGGCTGCCAAGGACATGATCACGATGCCCGCGATGCTCACGACAATCTGCGACAAAATCGAATCTTCATGTTGGCCGACAATCACCTGACCCGACAGGGCCAAGAAGGTACCGATGCAGAATATGAGCAACGACGCCTCGCCGCACCTGCGAAGTGGCTGCCAGATTCGCCATTTCAGTAAGGGTGCGTCGATCGGCACCAGCAGCCGGACCAGCCAGGCGATGGCCAGGAAATGCATGAATCTCAGGATATCGATGTTGGTCTTGTCGATCGGGTAGATCTGCCGCGATACCCAGGCCGGCACCAGCCGCGCCAGCGGATTGTAGTGCCAGGACAGGGCGATGAAGGCCGAGAACAGCAGGAAGGCCATGGCGAGCGCCGTCAGCGGCCAGCGGAAGCGATCCAGCCACGCCAGACGGGGGCCCAGCACGGCGCAGGCGGCCCCGGCATAGAAGACGACCTGCCAGGCAAAGGGATTGAAGAACCAAACCTTCTCGTCAGGATAGGCGGGCAGACTCCAGTTGTAGCGACACGTCACGACATAGAGGGCGAGCGAGGCCCCGACCACCGACAACGGAGAGCGCACCACCAATGGCAGGACCAGCGGAAAGGCCGCCAGCAGGACGATGTAGAGCGGCAGCACGTCGAGATTGACCGGCCGGAACTTCAGCAGCGCCGCCTCGAGGATGGCCCTGTAGGGATTCTCGCCGAGGCCGAGAAGCTGCATCTCCTCGATCAGTGCCGGGGTGTCGCGCGCAATAGAGACCCAGGCAATCTGGGCAGAAAAAGCGACGAACAGAAGGATGTGGGCGACGTAGAGCTGCCAGACTCGGCGGTAGATGCGGGCGGCGGCCCGTATCCAGCCCTCGCGCTCCATCATTCGGCCGTAGGCGATCACGGCGGTGTAGCCGGAGATGTAGACGAAGATCTCGGTGGCATCGCTGAAGCCGTAGTTGCGCACGGTCAGCCAGCTCACGACGTTGGTCGGGATGTGGTCGAGGAAGATGAACCACAGCGCGAGCCCTCGGAACAGGTCGAGGCGGATGTCGCGGGTGGAAGCGGCGGCGGCCATGGCTCTCTATTGGTACCGCAGCGCAGGAAGCTACGCTACGTTTGCCCCCGGAGGAACGAATGGCCAAGACACCCCTGCTTCTCGTGCCGGGCTTGCTGTGTTCGCCGCGGCTGTTTGCGCCGCAGGTCACGGCCCTCTCGGATGTCGCCGACATCGTGGTGCCGGACTGGCGCCGCGCGCCGCTGTCGATCTGGAACGACTGGGAGACCGCCGCGCGCTGGATCGTGGACCAGATGCCGCCTGGCAAATTCGCGCTGGCTGGCCTGTCGCTGGGCGGCATGCTGGCCGTCGAGATCATGCAGTTCGCGGCCGACCGCGTGACGAAGCTAGCGCTGCTCGACACCGGCATGCGCGGCCAGAACGAGGCCGAGCGCGCCGTCCGCCGCGCCCGCATCCGCCTCGCCGAGGAAGGACACTTCGAACTGGTCCTTGGTCTGCAGATGTCGCGCTTCATCCCGGCCTACCGCCTGCCCGACAAGACGCTGGTCGACGAAGTGATGACAATGTGCGGCGAGATCGGCGTCGAGATCTACAAGCGCCAGGAGGAACTGGCGGCGGTTCGCGCCGACCGTCGGCCCGACCTGCCGCGCATCAAGTGCCCCACCATCGTCGTCTGCGGCCGCGACGACGCGGCGACGCCGCTGTTCCTGTCCGAGGAGATGGCCAAGGCCATCCCGGCCGCGGCCCTCGTCGTCATCGAGCAGTGCGGGCATCTGATCACGATGGAGAAGCCCGAGGAGACGAACCGGATCCTGAGCACCTGGCTCAAGAGGTAGAGGCTCAGCCGATGATCTTCTTCTCGCGCAGCGACGCCAGTTCCGCCGCTCCCAGGCCGGCCACCTCCTTCAGCACCTGATCGGTGTGCTCGCCGAGCGACGGCGGCGGCCGCGTGTCGTCGACCGGCGTGTCGGAGAAATGGTAGTTCGAGCCGATGATCGGCACCTCGCCGACACGGCTCTGCTTGTAGGTCTTGAGCATGCCGCGGCGCTTCACCTCGGGCTCGTCGAGCGCCTCCTTCATGGTGCGGATCGGCCCGGCCGGCAGGTGGCGCAGCTTTTGCGTCCAGTTCTCCTTGGTGTCGGTCATCAGCACCTCTTCCATGAGGCGCGTCAGCTCGGGCTTGTTGGCGACGCGGGCGCCGATGGTGGCAAAGCGCGGATCGGTCGCCCATTCGGGATGGCCCATCGCCTTGCACGTGTCGACGAACAGTTTCTGGTTGGCCACCGCCATGTAGATCTTGCCGTTCTTTGTATTGAACGAGTTGTTGGGCGCCGAGGCGAAGTGGCCGTTGCCGGCGCGCTGGGGCTGGTCGCCGGAGATCAGGTAGTAAGATCCGAGATTGCCGAGCGAGACCAGCGCCGTGTCGTAGAGCGCGAGGTCGATCTGCTGGCCCTTGTTCGTGTCGCGCCGCGCATAGAGTGCGGCGTTGATCGCCGCCACCGAATGGATCGCCGTCATGGTGTCAACGATGGCGATGGCGTGGCGCAGGCCTTCGCCGTTGGCCTCGCCGTTCACGCTCATCATGCCAGACTCGGCCTGCAGCACCGGATCGTAGCCCGGCCGATCCGACAGCGGGCCGCTCTGTCCGTAGGCCGAGATCGAGAGATAGATCAGCCTGGGGTACTTCTTCGCCAGGCTGGCGTAGTCGAGGCCGTACTTCTTGAGCACGCCCGGCCGAAAGTTCTCGACCACGACGTCGGCCTTTTCGAGCAGCCTGTGCACGGTCGCCTGGCCGTCGGGCTTGGTGAAGTCGAGCGCCACGCTCTTCTTGCCCCTGTTGTAGGTCATGAAGAAGTGGCTCTCGCCCTGCTCGCCGCCGACCCGAGGGCCGGCACCCTTGCGCGTGTCGTCGCCGCCGTCGGGGTTTTCGATCTTGATCACCTCGGCGCCCATGTCGGAGAGCATCTGGGTGCACATGGGCCCCGCGATCACACGGGAGAAATCGATGATGCGGATGCCGTCGAGCGGCGGACGACCTGATGTTGCCATGGCTGCAAGGTAGGGCTGCAAGCGGCGCGCTGTCCATGTGCTGCGTATGCGCTAGACTTCGTCGCCATGAACACATTTCGCATGTCGCTGTCTCGCCGCCGCCTTTTCGCCTTGCCCGCCCTTGCCGCCGTCGCGGCGTCGGCGCCGGCTCTTGCGCAGACCGAAACCTTCCCGACCAAGGCGATCCGCATCATCGTGCCCTTTGCGCCGGGCGGCTCGGGCGACATCACCGCGCGACTGGTCGGCAAGTACATCGAGGACAAGACCGGCCAGCCCTTCGTGGTCGAGAACAAGCCGGGCGCCAACGGCATCGTGGGCGCGCTGGCAGTGAAGACCGCACCGCCCGACGGCTACACGCTGATGCTGGCCACGACCTCGACCAATGCCGCCAACGTCCACATGTACAAGAACCCCGGCTACGACCCGGAAAAGGATTTCCAGGTCGTGGGCATCATCGGCTCGAGTGGCACCTTCCTGATCGTCCCGGCCGACAGCCCGTACAAGACGCTGGCCGAACTGCTGGCCTTCGCCAAGGCCAACCCGGGCAAGCTCAACTTCGGCTACTTCAACGCGAGTTCCCAGGTCCCGTCGGAAGTGCTGGGCAAGCGCGCCGGCGTCGAGTGGCAGGGCGTGGGCTACAAGGCGATCGGCAATGCCTGGAACGACCTCTATGCCGGCAGCATCCAGTTCTTCTTCGTCGACCTGACCGCCGCGCGCGGCCAGGTCGTAGCCAACAAGGCCCGGCCGCTCGCCATCTCCCTGCCCGAGCGCAGCCCGCTCTATCCCAGCGTCCCGACGCTCGCCGAGACCTTCCCCGGCTTCACCACCACCGGTTTCCTCGCCATCGCCGTGCCCAAGGCGACACCGCGCCCGGTGCAGGAAAGGCTGAATGCCCTGATCAACGAGGCGCTCTCCTCGCCCGACATCAAGAACCGGCTCGCCAACGAGTTCGCGCTCACCTCACGACCGCTCACGCTCGAACAGTGCGCCCAGCAGGACCGAATCGAGCGCGCCAAATGGGCCGAGTACGTCAAAATCGCCCGGATCGAGCCGCAGTAGTCGCCGGGCTGCCGACCGCCGTAGCTGCCATGCGAGGGCGACCCGTCGTTTGATCTTGCTCAAAGCACCACTAGGATGGCCTCGCCATGGTCGATCCTCTGGAGGTCATCAATGTCTCTAAAGAGAATCCGGTTGGAACTCGCGCGCACCCCGGACCACCCGGAAGGCAGTGCTCGGCATGGCTACGAGTTCGTGGCGCCGCTCGACGCCGGCGGCCATCTGGTCGCGGCCGACTGGCAGAAATCCAAGGACGCCTGCATAGTCCGCCGCTTCTGGGTCGGTGCCGACGATGAGCATGGACGGCTGATCCACCGACGCGACGGCAAGTGGGCGTTTTCCTACGCAGCCGGCGATGACGACGACGAGCCGATCTTCCGCTTCGACAAGCATGTCTTCCGCCAGGGCGAATATGTTTCGGTGACCGAGCACGACGGCGTGACGCGGCCCTTCAAGGTGATCGATGTCCGCGCCGCTGTCGCCGGCGCAACCTGAGAGAACTCCGCAACTCCCGCCCGCAGCGACGCGGTAGATTGGCATGACAACGACGGCCTCCCTGCACGACTTCTGCGCCCGACGCGGCGATCTCGCCGCGCCGTGCCGGCTTTGCGGCGCGCGGGAATTCAACATCTGCCAGGCTCTCGATTCGGCGCACCAGGACAGGCTGTTCGCGCTGGCGCACCGGCAGCAGCTGGACAAACGCGACCGCCTGTTCGCCGCAGGCGACCCGGCCCGCTACGTCTACAATCTGACGGAAGGCACGGTGTGCGTCTCGCGCAGCATGGCCGACGGCCGGCGCCAGATTCTGGGCTTTCTCCTGCCCGGCGACTTCATCGGCCTCGAAGCCGCCGAGACCCATCGCTGCGACGCCGAAGCCCTGACCGAGGCGAAGGTCTGCCGATTCGAGCGGGCGGCCTTCGACGGTTTCCTGCAGGACAACCCCGATGTGGCGCTGCACCTGCTGCGGATCGCCTCCAGCGACCTCGCACAGGCCGCGCGCCACGAGGTGCTGCTGGGACGCAAGACGGCGGTCGAGCGCATCGCCACCTTCCTGCTCGACTTGCGCGATCGGTCGGGGGCGCGGCACCTGCGCACCCAGCCGCTGGCCTTGCCCATGACGCGCAGCGATATCGCCGACTACACCGGGCTTACGATCGAAACGGTGAGTCGCGTTCTTGGCCGGCTGAGATCGAGTAAGGTGATCGAGCTGATCGGCGCGAGCGCCGTGCGTGTACTGGACGATGCACAACTGGAACGGATGTCGGGGTCCGCTTGACCTGCATCAAGTCCACTCGGGTAGCGGCGTGGCACATGTTCAACAACGAGCATTAGGAGGTTGCCGATGGCTTACAAGACCATTCTGGTTCATTGCGATGCCGCCAAGAACGTGGCGCATCGGCTGGGTGTGGCCGCCGAACTGGCGCAGCAGCAAGGTGCGCACCTCGTGGGCCTCCATGCCCGCCCGCCCTTCGAGACACCGGTCTTCTTCGATGGCGGCTTTCCGATGGACGATTTCTTCAAGTCGTACGAGGCCAGCGTGAAGGCCGACCTGGACACCGCGTCGGCGGCGTTCGAGAAGGCGACCAAGGGCCGGCACCTGTCGACCGAATGGCGGGTCGTCGACGGATACATCGACAGCGAACTGGCCGTGCAGGCCCGCTACGCCGACCTGCTCGTGCTCGGACAGACCGATCCGGAGAGCAGCCTGCCCACGCCCACGGACCTGCCCGAAGCGGTGACGCTGGCGAGCGGCCGGCCCGTTCTCGTGGTGCCGCATATCGGCGTGACTGCCGCCCCGGGCAAGACCGTGCTGTTGTGCTGGAACGCCAGCCGCGAGAGCGCGCGCGCGGCCGCCGAAGCCCTTCCCTTCCTGAAGGCCGCCGCGAAGGTGATCGTGCTGGTGATCGACGCCAAGTCGTCGCCGGCCGGCCACGGCGCCGAGCCGGGCGCGGATGCGGCGACCTGGCTCGCCCGCCACGGCGTCAAGGTCACGGTCCAGCGCGATGTCGCCGCCGACGCCGACGTCGGCGCCACGATCCTGTCGCGCGCCGCCGATCACGCCGTCGACCTGATCGTGATGGGCCTCTACGGCCATTCGCGGATGCGCGAGATGGTGCTGGGCGGCGCCAGCCGCACCCTGCTCGGCAGCATGACCGTGCCGGTGTTCATGGCACATTAGGGAGACGCCCGAAGGGGCGTCTGTGTCGGGGGGCAAGTTCCTCAGCCGAATTTCGGCTCTCCGCACGCCGGAAAGCCAATAACGACGGGCCTTTCGCCCAATAATTGTGGACACTCGAATGTAACGCGTGTTGTCCGGGACACTGTCCACAAATCAGAGATAAGCCCTGTTCAACACGCTTTTACGCACCTCGCGATGGCTGCTTCCGTACAAGCCCCTTCGCACCCTGTTCCCGGGGTGTCGTTAAGTGTCTGTTCCGGCGGCGTTATCTGGCGCGCGGTTGAGACGGGGTCGTTCTTGGGACTGTCCGCGGGTGAGGACCCGCGGCGGCTGCACCGAGCGCATTGCGCATACCCGCGGGCGGCCGCGAGAGGTCTTGCCTGAAATGGAAAGGGCCGGCGCAGTCCAAGCGCCAGCCTACTGAAAATATAGCCAAAAACCTGCTGAACGGTCAAATTGGAAAAGTAACAATCCGGTGATCGACGTTCCCCCGGATGGAAGCCCCCCCCGCATCGATTGACGCACGTCAAGGCGCCGGCATCCATGCTCATCATTCTGCCTTCAATCGGCGCAATCCGCGCCGAGGGAGGTTTTCCATGCGCATCCTGTCCACTCTGGCGGCGGTTGCCGTTCTCGTGACCGTGCCGCTTGCTTCCCATTCCCAAACCCGCCCCGCCGACGATCACAGCGGCCACCATCCGGCGCAGGCCCAAGCCCCGGCAGCGCCCGCCGCACCCGGCGGCATGGATATGAAGAGCGGCGCCGCTGCCGGCATGATGGGGGGCGGCATGATGGGCGGCGACATGAGCCGCATGATGGCCATGATGCACGGTGGCATGATGGGGGGTGGCATGATGGGCCACATGCCGCTGAAGCACGTCGAGGGCCGGCTCGCCTTCCTGAAGACGGAACTGAAGATCACGCCCGCCCAGGAGCCGCAGTGGAGCAAGTTCGCCGAGGTCGTCCGCAACACGGCCAAGAGCGCGCAGGCTGCGAAGCCACCGATGATGCAGGGCGGCATGAAGGCATCGACCGCGCCCGAGCGCCTCGCCCACTACGAGAAGACGCTGGCCTCGCGGCTCGAGACGGTTCGCGCGCTGAAGGCTGCCGTCGATCCGCTCTACGCGTCGCTCAGCGACGACCAGAAGAAGGTTGCCGACGAGCTGCTGATGGGTCCGATGGGAATCATGTGACAAGGAGCGGCATCACTTTGCCTTTTCGATCGCGGTGACGGTGATCGCCCCGTTGACGCGGCCGGCTTCGAACCTGACCTTGTCGCCAACGCTCACTTTGTCGAGCAGCGCAGGATCGACGACGCGGAAGACCATGGTCATGGAATCCATGTCCAGCGTCTTGATCGGCCCGTGCTTCAGCGTGATCTTGGCAGCCGACTTGTCGATCTTCACGACTTGGCCATCGACCAGATGGCTGCCGGCGAATGCCGCACCGGCCGCAAGGGTCATGGCGAGGATGGCGGAGAGCGAGGACTTGAGCATTCGAGTCTCCTTCATTCGACGATGATGGTTCCGAACATGCCGGCCTGGCGATGGCCGGGGATGAGGCAGGAAAAGTCGAACGTTCCGGCCTTGGTGAACTGCCAGACGATCTCGGCGGTCTTCTTCGGCTTGACCCGCCGGGCGTTCGGATCGTCGTGCTCCATGTCGGGGTTCTTTTCCATCTCCTTCATGTGCTTGAGGTTTTCGTCCAGCGTCGCGACCACGAACTCGTGATCGATCTCACCGTTGTTGCGAAGCTGGAAGCGCACCTGCTCGCCCTTCCGGATCTTGAGCGTGCCGGGAAGGAAAAGCATCTTGCCGTCCTGTTCGCGCATAACGATCTGGACGATACGCGCCGGCTTCTTGGGATCACCGGGCTTGCCGTACGCCGTTTCCCCCGCATGGCTGTGGCCTTCGCCCGGTGCATGGCCTGGAGCGGCCGATGCGGCAGCCGACAGCACGCCGACGGCAAGGGCGGTCGCAAGGACGTGGCGCAGTTTCATGGTTGTCTCCTGTTGAGTGTCACTTGTGGGTGCCGTGCGAAGTCGGCTTGACGACCTTCAGCGCTTCGCCGGGCTTGGCGCCGGGGGTAGGCGTGGCTGCCCGTGCGGTGGCAGGTGCCGGACCCGTCCATTGATATGCGACGGTTCCGGGCGGATGCTTGTACCAGCCGGGGTCCTTGTAGTCGCCGGAGGCCAGGCCTTCGCGCACCTTCACGACCGAGAACATGCCGCCCATCTCGACCGGCCCGAACTGGGCGAAGCCTGTCATCATCGGCAGCGTGTTGTCGGGCAGCGGCATTTCCATCTCGCCCATGTCGGCCATGCCGGCGCTGCCCATCGCCATGTAGTCGGGCACCAGACGGCGCATTTGCCTGGAAAACTCGCGCTTGTTGACGCCGATAAAGGTCCGGAGATCATGCCCCATCGCGTTCATCGTGTGGTGCGACTTGTGGCAATGGATCGCCCAGTCGCCGGGCTCGTCTGCAACGAACTCGTAGGCGCGCATGGCGCCGACCGGAATGTCGATCGTAACCTCGGGCCAGCGCGCCTCCGGCCGCACCCAGCCACCGTCGGTGCAGGTCACCTCGAAGTCGTAGCCGTGCATGTGGATCGGGTGGTTGGTCATGGTGAGATTGCCGACTCGCACGCGCACGCGATCACCCTTGGCAACGACCAGCGGATCGATCCCCGGGAACACCCGACTGTTCCAGGACCACAGGTTGAAATTCAGCATCTCCGAGACCTTGGGCACGTAGTTTCCCGGCTCGATGTCGTAGGCGTTGAGCAGGAAGACGAAGTCGCGATCGACGCGGTGCAGTTCGGGATCGCGCGGATGGACGACGAAGAAGCCCATCATGCCCATCGCCATCTGCACCATCTCGTCGGCGTGCGGGTGGTACATGAAGGTCCCGCTCTTCCTGAGCTCGAACTCGTAGACGAAGGTCTGGCCCGGCTTGATGTGCGGCTGGGTGAGACCGCCCACGCCATCCATCCCGTTGGGCAGCAGCATGCCGTGCCAGTGGACGGTGGTGTGCTCGGGCAGCCGGTTGGTGACGAAGATCCGCACCTTGTCGCCCTCGACCGCCTCGATGGTGGGGCCCGGGCTCTGGCCGTTGTAGCCCCACAGGCGGGCGATCATGCCCGGCGCCATTTCGCGCTCGACCGGCTCGGCCACGAGATGGAACTCCTTCCAGTCGCCGTTCTGCCGCCACGGCAAGGTCCAGCCGTTCAAGGTCACCACCGGCTGATAGTCCGGCCCGCTCTTGGGATAGAGCGGCGGCTGCATGGTGTTGGTCGTGGTCGTCGGCGCCTCGGGAATCGACTGTGCCTGGACACGGCCGCTGACCGCGGCGGCACCGAGAAGGGCGAGGCCGGAGGCCCCGACGAGGTTGCGTCTGGAGAGACTCATGATGATCTCCTTGCCCTAGAATCCGAGCGGAATGGTTTCGGGTGGGGGAGTCGTGTTGATGACTCCCGACGGCGGGACGGTGCCGCCGACGATGAGGGCCGCCTGGAGATCGGCGACCGCCAGATGGTAGTCGCGCAGCGCATCCAGCGAGGCGACGTTGGCCGAGATGCGCTCGCGCTCCTCGACCAGGAGCTCGAAGACGTCGACCAGCATGCCATTGTAGCGCAGCAGCACTTCCGCCGCGATCTGGCGGCGCAGCGGCAGGATCCGGGTCTGATAGTATCGTGCGATGTCGTAGGTCGCGCGATAGGTCGTGTATGCCACGCGTGCTTCGGAGCGCGCGTTTACGGAACGCTCGGTCAGCCGATTGACCGCCCTCATGTACGTCTCGCGAGCGGTCGTGACCCTCGCTTCGCCCGTGTCGAAGATCGGGATCACGATGCCCAGCTCGAAGCCATAGCGATTCTTCGACGTCTGCTCGCCGGCGTCGTTGGTCTCGACCTCGTTCCTGTAACCCAGGGCCAACTCGAGGAAGGACAGGTAGCGAGTCGCGTCGACGAACCCCACCGACTTGGCCAAGGTGACGATTTCGTAGCGCAGGATGATGAGATCGACGCGCCGCCGCATGGCCTCGACCTCGACGTCTGCCAGCGCGTCCGCTGCGGCAGGCAATGCAGGAAGCCGCGCCGGCAGCTTGTAGCCGAGGTCGGAGCCCCACAGGCCCATTATCCGGTTCAGCGCTTCCCGCGTCCCGGCGACGCTCAGCCGGGCCTGAGCGACCTGGGCGCTCAGATCGGCGTAGAAGACAGAGACGCGCGCCTGATCGAGCTTGTTGGCGGCGCCGGTCTCGCCAAGTTGCTTCATCAATCGGGCGGAAGCATCGGCCGTCTGTCGCGACTGTTCCAGCAATGCCAATCGCTGCTGCGCCGCGACGGCACGGACGTAAGCACGACGCACGTCCACAGTGAGGCTCAGGGTCGTTGCGACGGCCCGATAGCGTGCTTCCTCGAACTCGCGCTTGGCGATTTCCGTCCTTCTCGGCAGAGTGGCAAACGCGAGCAGGTTTCCGACGAGCTGGAATCCGACCTCCACGAAGCCGCCCGTGCCAAAAGTGCGTCCCACGGTGATCGCGGGATTGGGCGGCAGACTCGTTTGGACATATTCCGCTTCGGAGACCCCGAGGTCATTGTAGGCGGCCTGCAGTCCGCGATTGTTGAGCAGGGCGATCTGTACGGCCGCATCTTCATTGAGCGGTTCGGACAGCAAGGCTTGTACACGTTCGCGCGCACGCCGGGTTTCCTCGGCTGAGGAAAGTTTCACGGCATCCTTGCCGATCTCCTGGCGGATGTTGTCCTTGACCGGCGCCATGCCGCCGTCGCCGGTGAACTTGGCACATCCCGCCGCCAGCAGACCGAGCAGGGTGGCGATAGCGATCTTCGACGGTCCGTTCACGGCGACCGCCCGGCGCCGGGCGCCACGCTGTCGTTCAACTCACGCCAGGGCTTGAGCCCGACGGGCGCATATGCGGCAGTCCCGGCCAGTACCGGTTTGTAGGGTGTGGCGGTGACGGGCACCTGGGGATCGGCGGGATCCGGTGACGCGGCCTGGGGCAACGGCGCCGAACTGCATCCGGCAACCGCTGAGGCCAGCGCCACGACACCCAGGACGGCGTGTCGGAACGACATGATAACTCTCCGTGTCTGAAGGGAACCGTGGGCGACGGTTCAGACGCGGGGAGGCGGCGGATCCTGGGTGAAGGTGAAACCGGCAAGGCCGGGCACCGGCGCAAGGGACGGCTGCCCGAGGGACGACAGGGCGTCGTCGGCCACGCTCGGCGGCAGCACGGCGAGCGTGCACGACATCATCGGACAACATTGCCCGGCGGCATGCTTGGCCGTGCCCTGCGCCGGACAGTCTTGCGGCGGCTGTGCGTGATCGGGGCACTCGACCGTGGCCGTCTGCCCCCCATGGGCCTTGGGCGACGCCATCGCATGGCTCGCCATCGCCCCCCCGAAGGCGGGGACGACGAAGGCGACCAGGGCGATGAGCCAGACCAGGGAACGGGCGCGTGTCATGTCAGCGGCGCCGACTATCCAATACTTCAAGCAGTTCGTCGATCTTGATCTGGCGGTCGTGCTCGGAGCCGGCATGGAAGGCGTGCGCCACGCAGTGCTGCAGGTGGTCGCTGAGCGTTTCCTGCTCGACCTTGTCCAGGGCGGCACGCACCGCGCGGATCTGGGTCAGCACGTCGATGCAGTAGCGCCCTTCCTCGATCATGCGCGCCACGCCGCGCACCTGGCCCTCGATGCGGCCCAGGCGGGCAAGCTGGGATTTCTTCAGCTTATCGTCCATGGCTTGAACCATACCCCCGTAGGGTATATAGGGCAAGTCATGAAACACGAATGCTGCAGCGGCCACGGCCACCACCATGACGCCCCCGGCGCGGGGGAAATCGCGACGGATCCCGTCTGCGGCATGAAGGTGAAGATCGCCGGCGCGAAGAACACGACCGTCCACGAAGGGCACACCTACTACTTCTGCAATCCCAAGTGCCTGCAGAAGTTCACCGCCGAGCCTCTGCGTTACCTGAAGCCGGCAGAGGTGGCGCCGGCGCCACCGGTCGCGCCGGGCACGATCTACACCTGCCCCATGCATCCCGAGATCCGCCAGGTCGGCCCGGGAAGCTGCCCGATCTGCGGCATGGCGCTGGAGCCAGCCGAGGTTTCGCTCGATCAGGGACCCAACGAGGAACTGATCGACATGACGCGGCGCATGTGGATCGGGCTGGCGCTGAGCCTGCCCGTGGTCGCGCTGGAGATGGGCGGCCACCTCACCACGCTCCACATGCTACTCGGGCAGAAGACGTCGAACTGGCTGCAGCTCGTCCTCGCCACGCCGGTCGTGCTGTGGGGCGGCTGGCCGTTCTTCGTGCGCGGCTGGCAGTCGCTGCAGACGCGCAATCTCAACATGTTCACCCTGATCGCCATGGGCACGGGCGTCGCCTGGGTCTACAGCATCGTTGCCGTCGCGCTGCCCGGGCTTTTCCCCCAGGCGTTCCGCGGCCCGGACGGATCGGTCGCCGTCTATTTCGAGGCGGCGGCCGTCATCACCGTCCTCGTCCTTCTCGGCCAGGTCCTGGAACTGCGTGCCCGCGAACAGACGTCGGGAGCCATCAAGGCGCTGCTCGACCTCGCGCCAAAGACCGCGCGCCGCCTGAAAGACGATGGAACCGACGAAGAAGTCTCGCTCGACGCCATTGCGGTCGGCGACCGCCTCCGGGTACGCCCTGGAGAGAAGGTGCCGGTCGACGGCGAGCTGATCGACGGCCGGTCGTCGCTCGACGAATCGATGGTCACCGGCGAGTCCATGCCGGTGACCAAGGAGCGCGGCTCCAAGGTGATCGCCGGCACGCTGAACGCGACCGGCGGCTTCGTCATGCGCGCCGAAAAGGTCGGGCGCGACACCATGCTCGCGCGCATCGTCCAGATGGTTGCCGAAGCGCAGCGCAGCCGCGCGCCGATCCAGCGGCTGGCCGACCAGGTTTCCGGCTATTTCGTTCCCGTCGTGATCGCCGTCGCCATTGCCGCCTTCGCGGCCTGGGCGATGTTCGGGCCCCAGCCGCGGCTGGCGTTCGGGCTCGTCGCGGCGGTGACCGTTCTCATCATCGCCTGTCCGTGCGCGCTCGGCCTCGCGACGCCGATGTCGATCATGGTCGGCGTCGGCCGCGGCGCGCAGGCGGGTGTGCTGATCAAGAACGCCGAAGCGCTCGAGCGGATGGAGCGGGTCGACACGCTGGTCGTCGACAAAACCGGGACGCTCACCGAAGGCAAGCCGAAGGTCGTGGCGATCGTTCCGGCGGCAGGCTTCGGAGAGCACGACGTGCTGCGGCTGGCCGCCAGCGTCGAAAAGGCCAGCGAGCATCCCCTGGCCCTGGCGATTGTCGCCGCCGCTGCGGAACGCAAGCTCACCCTATCGGAAGTATCGGCCTTCGACTCACCGACCGGGAAGGGCGTTGTCGGTACCATCGACGGCCGCAACGTGGCGCTGGGCAACGCCAGGTTCCTGCACGAAACCGGCGTGGATACCGCAACCCTCGAGGAGGAGGCGGACCGCCTGCGCCAGGAAGGAGCGACCGCGATCTTCCTCGGCGTCGACGGCAAGGCCGCGGCCGTGTTCGCCATCGCCGATCCGGTGAAAGGCACCACGGCCGAAGCGCTCAAGGCGCTGGCGAATGAAAAGATCCGCGTCGTGATGCTGACCGGCGACAACCGCACGACGGCCGAGGCGGTCGCGCGGCGGCTCGGGATCACCGAGGTGGAAGCCGAGGTGCTTCCCGAGCAGAAGAGCGCGGTCGTCGAGAAGCTGCGCCGCGAAGGGCGGGTCGTAGCCATGGCGGGCGATGGCGTGAACGACGCGCCCGCCCTTGCGGCCGCCGAAGTCGGCATCGCCATGGGCACCGGCACGGACGTGGCGATCGAAAGCGCCGGCATCACGCTCCTCAAGGGCGACCTGATGGGCATCGTGAAAGCCAGGCGGCTCTCCCAGGGAACGATGAGCAACATCCGCCAGAACCTGTTCTTCGCCTTCGTCTACAACGCCGCCGGCGTGCCGATCGCCGCGGGCATCCTCTACCCGACCTTCGGCATCCTGCTGTCGCCCATCATTGCCGCGGCGGCCATGGCGCTCTCTTCGGTGAGCGTCGTCGGCAACGCGCTCCGGCTGAGACGGATGCACCTGTAGGCGGAGCGTCGCGAGCACCACAGCGAGAGGAGGTTCCGATGGAAGCAGGGCCACAGCCGGCCGGAAAGAGCTGGCGCTCGCGGCTGATCGGAACGCCGCTGGGCTGGACGCTCTCCCTCGTGGTTGCCGCGGCGGGCGTCTATCTGCTCGCTGCCCACACCGGCCACCTGTTGGCGGCACTGCCCTACCTTCTGCTTGTCGCCTGCCCGCTCATGCATTTCTTCGGACACGGCAGCCACAAACACCACAAGCCGGACGACAAATGATCGTTGGCTAGGCGACGGGCGGGCACGCCCGGCAATTCGGTCGGGTTGGGTCAGTTGGCCCTTGATCTCTCGCCCAGGGCATCCGAAATAGATAAAAGGACCATGCTTCTGATCCATCGCTCGCCACGCGCTGCCAACGCCGTCCGGACCGTTTCTCCCGGCGGCGAGCTGTTCGTCGCCTCCGTGGTGATCTGCATGATCCTGGCCTCGTTCGGCGACGCCGTCGATCCGGCGCTGTTCGGCGAGGCGGGGCTTGAGTTCGCCCTGTTCGATCTGGGCGGCGAGTTCTCGGTGCTGGCGATGCGGCACTGGCATCTCCTTCAGCTTCTGCTGGCGGGCGGTATCCTGGCCGCCGGCATCGCCGTGCTGCGCGTCGGCGCTCCCGCTGCCTTCAAGGTCCTGCGGCCGGCGCCGTGCCGGGCCATCGACAAGGTTCCCATCTGACTCCGACGACCGACTGAACGCGCCGACGGCCTCTTGTGCCGGCGGCTGTCCTTCTTTGTTCGTAGGAGATCGTCGTGGAACTCGAATTCTTTTCGGCCGCCTTCCTGTCGGCCCTCTTCGCCATCGTCCTGATCGACCTGGTGCTGGCGGGCGACAATGCCCTGATCATCGGCCTGGTCGCGCGCAACCTGCCCAAGGGCCAGCAACGCAAGGTCATCTTCTGGGGCACATTCGGGGCCATCGCCGTACGCGCCGCAATGGCGATCCTGGTCGTCTATATCCTGAACGTGCCGGGCTTCATGCTGGCGGGCGGCATCGCTCTGGTCTGGATCGCGCGCAAGCTGCTGACGCCCGATCCCGATGCGGCAGCCCAGCACGCTGCTCAGGCACCCGCGGTCAGCTTCGCCGCGGCGCTGCGCACCATCGTCGTGGCCGACGCCATCATGGGCGTCGACAACGTGCTGGCGATCGGCGGCGCGGCCTCGGGCAGCATCGTGCTGATCGTACTGGGCCTCGCCATCAGCGTGCCGATCATCGTCTGGGGCAGCCACCTGGTCATCACGCTGGTCGACCGCTACCCCTCGGTCATCCTGCTGGGTGGTGCGGTACTCGCCTGGACCGGCTACTCGATGGTGGTGCGCGAGCCGCTGCTTGCGCCGTGGTTCGAGGGCCATGCCGCAACCAGGCTCGTCATCGCGATCCTGGTCTTCTCGATTTCGCTCGCACCCTGGTACTCGGCGCGTTTGTCCGCGCGGATGAAGCCGCTGATCGTGCTGCTGCCCGCCCTGCTGATCTGGATGCTGGCCTTCGACGTGGCGGCGAGTCACTGGAAGCTGCAGGTCGACTATCTGCTGGCAGCCGAGTCCGGCGAGTACCTGCTCGAGGGTCTGCGCTGGCTGGGCTGGCTGCCGCTGGCCGCGGCGTTCCTGTGGCTGCACGAGCAGATCATGGCGCGCAGCCGGCGCTCTGCACGCGCGTGAGAAAACGGGAGCTTGCGGGGCCCGGCGCTGCCGCGTAACAGCGCGACATGGCCCGCAAGCTCCTGCCTCTGCTTCTTTTCGCCCTTCTGCTGTCCGGCGCCGCCCGGGCGCAGAGCGACGATGCGGCCTACTGCGCCGAACTCTCCAACCTCTATCGCCGCTACCTCGGCAACGTCGGGGAACGCCAGTTCCCCGATGCCGCGGCGGCCCACGCGATGAACCAATGCCAGAAGGGCAACTATGCCGAGGGCATCCCGGTGCTCGAAAAGAAGCTGCGCGACGCGCGCTTCACCCTGCCGAAACGCTCATGACACGCTGAGATCGGCTCCGGTCAGCCGGCGATACGCTTCAAGATAGCGTTTGCTGGTGGCCTCGACCACCTCCGGCGGCAGCCTGGGCGCCGGCGCCTCGCCGTTCCAGCGGCCGGCATGGCGCTCGACGTCGAGCCAGTCGCGTAGCGGCTGCTTGTCGAAGCTGGGCTGCGGCCGGCCGGGTGCGTAGCCTTCGGCCGGCCAGAATCTGGAACTGTCCGGGGTCATCACCTCGTCGATCAGCAGGATCTCGCCGGACCCGGTGCGGCCGAATTCGAACTTGGTGTCGGCGATGATGATGCCCTGCTTCAACGCGACGTCGCGGCCCCTGGTGTAGACGAGACGCGTCAGGCGCTCGAGCTCGGCCGTCGCATCAGCGCCCAGGATTTCCCGCATGCGCGCGACGGTGATGTTCTCGTCGTGGCCGCTCTCGGCCTTGGTCGCGGGGCTGAAGATCGGCGGATCGAGCCGGCCACTCTCCTGCAGGCCCGCCGGCAGCGTCTCGCCAGCCAGCGTGCCGGTCTTGGCGTACTCCCGCCAGGCGGAGCCCGTGATGTAGCCGCGGATGACGCATTCGATCGGGAACACCGTGCCGCGCCGGCACAGCATCGCGCGGCCGGCGATCGCCGCGCGGTGCGGCTCGAGCGCCGGCACCGAGGCCACGATCTCGCCGGCGTCGGCCGAGATCATGTGGTGCCGGACGACGTCGCCCAACTGTCGGAACCACCAGGCGCTCACCTGCGTGAGCACCGCGCCCTTCCTCGGGATGGGCTCGGCCATCACCACATCGTAGGCGCTCACCCGGTCGGTCGCGACCAGCAACAGCCGGTCGGCATCCACCGCATAGACGTCACGCACCTTGCCCCGCGCGATCCGCTCCAAGGGCAGGTCGCTGGTTGTCATCGCCGCCATGTCGTTCAGCCTTCCTTACGCATCTCTTCGAACACTTCCTTGGCGATCAGCATCCCCTCGCGGACCGACGGCAGGCCGATGTAGCCGCAGAGATGCATCAGCGCCTCGCTGAGCTCGTCCTCCGTCCAGCCCTGGCGGCGCGCCATGCGCAGGTGGATCGCGAGTTCCGGCCAGCGCGCCTGGGACGTATCGGAGATGACGCAGATCAGGGCCCGCGTCTTCAGGTCGAGACCCGGCCGCGACCACAGCATGCCGAACACCGCCTCGCGGGCGTAGTCGCCGAACTTCTGCATCATCGGATCGTCGTAGACGCTCTTGTTCATCTTGTCGGCGTAGGCCTCGCCCATCAGCTTGCGGCGGATCTCGGTACCCTTCTTGTAGTTCTCGCTCTCGGCCATCACGTTCCCTCCTTCTGTTCAGGAGGCAAGAGTCGTGCAATTCGCCTGTCAAATCAATGCGTTGGACGCGAAACGCCGCACACAGACGAATTTATCATGCCGCCATGGTTGACCGGCCCGGTCTGCGGCGCGATACCGCCGACTCTTTTCAGAGAGGTTCGAGCGTCCAAGCATGTCTGGCAATGAATCGACGGCACCGCCCAATGGCAGTCGCCGGACGGCGGCGCTGACATTGGCGGCGCTTGGCGTCGTCTATGGCGACATCGGCACCAGCCCGCTCTACACGGTCAAAGAGTGTTTTAGCGACTTCACGGGGATCAAGCCTACTCCCGACAACGTGCTCGGGATGCTGTCGCTGATCACCTGGGCGCTGATCATCATCGTCACGTTGAAATACATCCTCGTGGTGATGCGCGCCGACAATCGCGGCGAAGGGGGCGTGCTCGCCCTCATGGCGTTGGTCTCGCGGCAGGCTGGAATTCCCGAGCGCCGCCGCCGAATTTTCCTGATGGTCGGCATCGCGGGCGCCGCGCTGTTCTACGGCGACTGCCTGCTGACGCCGGCGATCTCGGTATTGAGCGCCGTCGAGGGCCTGAATGTCGCCACGCCCGCCTTCGAGCCGCTGGTGGTGCCGATCGCCATCGGCGTGATCGTGGCGCTGTTCGCGGCCCAGCGCTACGGCACGGCCGGCGTCGGCCGCTTGTTCGGCCCGATCACCCTGATCTGGTTCATCGTGCTGTTCGTGCTGGGCGTCCGCCAGATTGCCGAGGCGCCCCAGGTCCTGGCCGCCGTCTCGCCGCTCGAGGCGATCGATTTCGCGCTCCGCCACCGGTTCGTGGCCTTCGTGGCGCTGGGCGCCGTCACGCTGGCCGTCACCGGCGCCGAGGCGCTCTATGCCGACATGGGCCATTTCGGCCGGAAGCCCATCCGTATTGCCTGGCTCGGCCTGGTGCTGCCGTCGCTGCTCGCCAACTACTATGGCCAGGGCGCGCTGCTGCTGGTCGATCCGACCGCGGTCGAAAATCCTTTCTTCCGCCTGGCGCCGGCCTGGGCGCTCTACCCGCTGGTCGCGCTCGCGACCGCCGCCACGGTGATCGCCTCGCAGGCCACCATTTCCGGCGCCTTCTCGATGGCCCAGCAGGCGGCATTGCTGGGCCTGAGTCCTCGCGTGCGCATCCAGCACACCTCGGCCAGTGAATTCGGCCAGATCTACGTGCCGGCGATCAACTGGCTGCAGCTCGCAGGCGTCGTGGTGCTGGTCGTGGCGTTCAAGTCGTCGACCAACCTCGCCGCCGCCTACGGCATCGCCGTCACCGGCACGATGCTGATGACCAGCCTGCTGGTCTTCGCGCTGGCCGTGCGCGGCTGGAAGTGGGGCTGGCCGCTGTCGATTGCGGTTTTCGGCAGTTTCCTGATCGTCGATGCCACGCTGCTCTCCGCCAACATGGTGAAGTTCGTGCAGGGCGGCTGGGTGCCGCTGGCGATCGCTGCGGTGATCTTCACGGCGATGTGGACCTGGTTGCAGGGACGCCTCGCCGTCGCGGCGCGCGAGAAGGAAGGCGCGTTGCCGCTCGAGTCGCTGCTCGACAGCATCGGCCCGGGCCGCGTGCACCGCCCCCAGGGCACGGCGGTCTATCTCACGGCGTTCTCCGGCAACGCGCCCAGTTGCCTGCTGCACAACCTCAAGCACAACGAAGTGCTGCACGAGCACGTCGTTCTGCTCACCATCGAGGTGCCCGACGAGCCCTATGTGGCGCCCGGTACGCGCGCCCAGATCGTCCATCTCGGCAAGGGCGTGCACCGCGTCGTGCTACGCTATGGCTTCATGGAGCAACCCGACGTGCCGCATGACCTGGCACCGCTTGCCGACAAGGGCGTCCCATTCGATCCGATGCGCACGTCGTACTTCATCGGCCGCAACAGCTTCGTGGGGGCCAGCCGTCCCCTTCTGCCGCGCTGGCAGCAGAGGATGTTCCTGACCTTGTCCCGCTTCGCGTCGAATGCCGGCGACTTCTTCGGCCTGCCCGCCAATCGGGTCGTCGAACTGGGCAGCCGGATCGAGATCTAGGGTCCTACCACTCGCGGCAGTCGAACTTCAGCAGGTTGCCGTGCGGGTCATGGATATGGAACTCCTTCATGTTCCACGACCGCATCTCGAAGGACGAGAGTCCCGGCACGCGGTGCCGCCTGAATTCGTGGAAAAGCGCCGGCACCTGGCAGCCGCGAATATAGCAGGACGTGTTCTCCGCGGGCCGGCGGTCGTCGGTCCTTCAGAAATGAATCTCGATCTCGTCGCGCTTGAGAATGAGATAGCTTTCATCGGCGTAGTCGCGGGAAAACCCGAGCTGCCAGACATAGAAGTCGCGCGTCTCGGAAATGTCGAGCGACGCCAGAACCGGAATGCTGCGGACGTGGCCGGTCATCATGCGTCGAAGCCCGTGAGCGAGATCGGCTCGGCCATCGGCGGTTGAAGCCCGCGCGCCAGCAGGTCGCCCAGGCGGGTGAAGATGCGGCCGGCCTCGGCACAACCGACTTCCTGCGCCACCGCTTCGGCGGCGATGTTGAGCAGCGCGTTGCCGGCAAGGTCGCGACATTCGTCGGGTAGGCCCTCGACCGCTTCGGCGATCAGCCGCATGGCGCGCTGCAGGGCGGCAAGATGATCGGGTCGGGAAGCGCCCTTCATCAGTTCAGTCGCCCGCCGGCGACACCGGGCCGTGGCGCGAGCCGCAACCCTGCGTTCGCGAGGGCGACGGCGAACGCCTTCAGCCGGACGGCAGCGACGCGCGAGGCCGTCGGTGCCATCATCATGTCGAGCGACGCAAGCAGCGGTCCGTCGTAGTCGCCTTGCGCCAACCCGCACAAGGCGACCAGCGTCGCCTCATCGCAACTCACCTTCGAGCAGGTCGGCAGATGGATTTCCATGGCGCGCCGGGCACCGAACAGGAAGGCATCCATGGCAATGGCGAAATCGGGCAGCACGTCCAGAAGGCCCGCCATCTGAAAGCCGCGGTGGAGCGTTGATCCTGCCTCCGGCAGCGCGCGGTCCTGCTGCCACTGACGCAGTGCCCATAGCACGAAGCGTTCGCCGATCGGCAGGCCACAGGCGCAGCCAAGCCGGCCGCAGCCTGGCCTGGGAGTCGATTGCAGGGAGTTAAGTCTCTGTTCCGGCGAACTTTCCATGACCTCTCCAACCAATGGTCAAGTGTTGACAGCCGTCGTCATTTTATGCGAATAAGAGTCAGTCGCAATCGATTATTTTGGAGGAAGTGAGAAGCGTATGAACCAGCAATCGCGGGCGGCACGGGCGAACGGGACCGATGCCGACAGGCCCGACCCCGCAACGCCGGTTGTCGACAGCATCGCGCTGATGAGCGGCCGGCGTGAGCTGATCATCCGGCACGGCGCCGACAACTATCGCCTCCGGGTCACCGCCTCCAACAAGCTGATCCTCACCAAATAGCCGACCCCCGAGGGGCCATCCCCCCTCGGTCAAACTACCCAGCCAGCTGGTCCGCACGGACCCCTGCCAGCCAGGCGTCCTTTTTTCCTTTGGGGACCTGGCAATGAAAGCCCGTTCAATTCTCTATGCCTTGCTGGCAACAACCGCGATCGGGGGCACGATCGCGGTACCGGGCTTTGCCCAGACACCGCCCGCTCAGACGCCCCCCACGCAGGCACCAACCGCACAGACACCGCCTGCCTCTCCGCCTGATCCGTACGCGACGCCCATCGGGGTTCCCACGCAGCTCGACGCCGTGACGACGGCGGCGACGCGCAACAAGCGACCGCTCGACGAGGTACCGGCCACCGTCTCGGTGATCACGACCGAGGATATCGACCGCGAGAACATGCAGGACGTGCGCGACCTCGTGCGCAACGAACCCGGCGTCACGGTCGGCAACAATCCCAATCGCGCCGGCTTCCAGAACTTCGTGATCCGCGGCATCGGCGGCAACCGCGTCCTGATCGTCGTCGACGGCATGCGCGTGCCCGACTTCCCGGAATCCAGCGGGGGCGCCGGCCTCTATACCCGCGAGCAGCCCGACCTCGAGGACATCAAGCGCGTGGAAATCATCCGCGGGCCGGCCTCGGCCCTCTACGGCTCCGATGCGATCGGCGGTGTCGTGGCCTACACCACCAAGGATCCGGGCGACTATCTGAAGGAAGGGCGCAACGTCTACGGCAGCGTGAAGGGCGCCTACAGCGGCGCCAACCAGATGTTCGCCGAGACCTTCACCGGCGCGGTCCGCGCCGACAATCTCGAAATCCTCGGCATCTACACGCGCCGCGACGGCCAGCAGTTCACCCCGGCGCAGTCCTCGCTCGGGCCCAATCCAACGAGCTGGTTCAACAACGACTTCCTGGCCAAGCTCGTGTTCAGGCCGACCGAGGTGGACCTCATCCGCATCACCGGCGGCTACACCCAAGGCCAGCAAAGCACCCAGATCCTGTCCGGCATCGGCCGGTTCCCGAGCCTGTTCACGCGCGTCTACGACGAATGGGGGCAGGACTACACCAACACCTATCGGCTGAGCGGCCAATGGGAACACACGGCGCCGATCAGCTTTGTCGATCGAATCAACCTCCTCGTCTATTACAACAACGTCAACACCCAGGCCGATACCTACCAGCTCCGCGGTGCCACCAACGGCATCATCCCAACCAACGCGCGGGTGTCGACATGGCTCTTCAACCAGTCGGTCTCCGGCGCCGAACTGCAGATGAATACCGACACGACATTGTTCGAGCTGCGCAATTTCCTGACGTATGGCCTGAGCTTCACCTATACGGACACGACCCGGCCGCGCAACCGCGCGCAGATTACCCTCGCGACTGGTGCGACGACCCAGGTGGTGGGCGGCGAGACCTACCCCAACAAGAACTTTCCCGACACCACCACCGTCCAGGGCGGCGCCTACATCCAGGACGAGATTACCGCCCTCAACGGCAAGCTCGTCATCACGCCCGCCGCGCGACTCGACTACTACAGCCTGACGCCGAATCCGGACAAATACTTCTGGAACTCGACCGGCGCCACGCTAGGCATCGTCCCGAGTGCCAGCACCTACGTATCGGCATCTCCGAAACTCGGCGTGCTCTATCATTTCACCGACAAGTACTCGAGCTACTTCCAATACGCGACCGGCTTCCGCGCACCGCCCTATGACAATGCCAACTTCGGCTTCACCAACACCGCATCGTTCTACCAGATCCTGCCCAACGCCAATCTGAAGCCGGAGACGGCCAACAGCTTCGAAGTCGGTTTTCGCGGCAAGTATCCCACCGGATCGAGCTGGCAGCTCACCGGCTTCTACAATCTCTACAACAACTTCATCGAAACGGTGGTCGTCAACCAAGTCGGGCCAATCACGCAATACCAGTACGTCAACCTGACCAACGTCACGATCTGGGGCGTCGAGGCGCGCGGCGAATACCGCTTCACGCCGGACTGGGCCGTCCTCGGCTGGACGGCCTTCGCCCAGGGCACCGACACGCGAACCGGCCTGCCGGTCGATTCGGTGAGCCCGTGGGCCTCCCAGGCGCGCCTTCGCTACGGCGGCGAAACCGGCGTCAACGCCCAGCTCATCGGCACCATGGTCGCGCAGCACAATATGGTGAGCAACCCAAACTACTTCCAGACGCCGGCCTACTTCAATCTCGATGCCACCGTTGGCTACACCTTCGGCAATCACGTCAAGCTGAATGCCGGCGCCTTCAACATCACCAACGCGAAGTACTGGAATTCCGCGGACGTGATCGGCATCAACACCACGAACCAGCAGCTCGATCTCTACGCTCAACCCGGCCGGTATTTCGGCGTCAACCTTACGGCAAGATGGTAGTCCCGGCAGCCCTCACTGCCGGACGACTGCCGGCGCCATCGACACGCGCAGCCCGCGTGCCGATGGCGTTGTCGCTCGCGCTGCACGGGCTCGCCGTCCTTCCTCTCTTTCTACTCGCCGGAACCTTGGGAAGTACGTCCCAGGAGCCGGCACTTATCGTCGAATTCGCCCTCGCCGCGCCGACCTTGGGGGCCGAAGCCGAGCCCGACGGCGCCGTCGCCGAACCGCCACCTCTTCCCGAGCCACCAGTCCCCGCCCCCGCCGAGACCGCCGCAGAGCCGCCGCAGCCTCAGCCCGTGCCGGTGCCGGCATCCGAGATCGTTCCCGAGATCGCCGTCGACCTTCCGCCGCCCGACGAACCGCCGCCGCTGAAGGCTGCGGACTTGAGGCCGGTCGAGCCGCCGAAGCCGAAACCGGCAGCGCCCAAGCCCGCACCACCGCGCCCGGCCGCGAAGCCCGCCGCCATCGCGCAGGCCGCAACATCGCCCGACGCGGGCAATGCGGCCGCCACGCAACAGGCGACCGCAGCGCCCGCCGAATTGGCGATCGTCTGGGAAGGCAAGCCGCGCTATCGCCTGCCGCCCAGGCCCGCGGTCTACCCACCGCGCGCCATCGAACTCGGCCAGCAAGGCGAGGCCGTGGTGCGCGTGCGCCTCGAGCCCGACGGCTCGGCTGCCGAGATCCGACTGTGGCGCAGCAGCGGCTTCGGTCTGCTCGACCGCGCGGCACTCACCGCCGTGCACGGCTGGCACTTCCTGCCCGCGATGCGCGGCGGTCGCCCTGTCGCCGCATGGGTCGAAATTCCCGTCCGTTTCCACCTGCGTTGAAAGAGGAGAATCTCATGCTCTCGACCTCGAATGGCGATCTTGCCGCTCGTTGGACCCGCCTGCGCGGCGAGCAGCCGGCACTGCGCATCCGCGACGCCGCCGCGACGCTGGGCGTCGGCGAAGCGGAGCTGGTCGCGCTGGGTGCCGGGCGGACGGCGACGCCGCTCACCGCTGACTGGCGTGCCCTGCTCAACGACATGCCGTCGGTCGGCCGGGTGATGTGCCTCACTCGGAACGAGCACTGCGTGCACGAACGTCACGGCCGCTTCGACGATGTGCAGGTGTCCGGCCCGCACGGCGTCGTGCTCGGGCCCGATATCGACCTGCGCCTGTTCCTGTCCAACTGGCGCTATGGTTTCGCGGTCCGCGAACCGCTGAAGAACGGCGAGCGGCTCAGCCTCCAGTTCTTCGATGCCTCGGGCGAGGCCGTGCACAAGATCTACGCCACCGACGAGACCGATCGGAAGGCCTTCGACGCCTTGGTCACCCGCTACCGCGCCGAAGCGCCGACCGCGATGGAGATCGCGCCGCCGGCGCCCGATGTCGCCGACCGCCCCGATGGAGAAATCTACCTCGAGGGTCTGCGGATGGCATGGCGGGCGATGAAGGACACCCACGAGTTCTTCGGCATGCTGGGCAAGTTCAAGGTCGGCCGCGTGCAGGCGCTGCGCCTGGTCGGCGAGGAGTTCGCCCGCGAGCTGCCGGCACGCGCGTTGCGCTCGGCGATCGAGGCCGCCAGTGCCGATGGCACGCCGATCATGATCTTCGTCGGCAATCGGGGGTGCATCCAAATCCACACCGGCCCAGTCAAGCGGCTGGTCGAGACACACGGCTGGTTCAACATCCTCGACCCGACGTTCAACCTGCACCTGCGCGATCACGGTGTGGTGCGCGTCTTCTCCGTGCGCAAGCCGACCGAGGATGGCATCGTCACCTCGATCGAGGCCTTCGACGAGCGCAAGCGCAACATCCTGCTGATGTTCGGCGAACGCAAGCCTGGCAAACCCGAACTCACGCAATGGCGTGCGCTGGTGGCGCGCATCGAGAAGCAGGCGGCGTCGCAATGAAGCGCCGCCGCACCTTTGCGCTCGGCCTGGGAGCCGCAGTAGTTGCATCTCTGCCCGTCCAGGCACAAGAGGCACCGCGCATCGTTTCGGTAGGCAGTGCCCTCACCGAGATCGTCTATGCGCTGGGCGCCGAAGCCCTGCTGGCCGGTGTCGACACCACCAGCCAGCACCCCGCGGCGGCGCAGACGCTACCGCAGGTGGGTTACATGCGGGCACTGTCGGCCGAGGGCGTGCTGTCGTTGAAGCCGACGCTGGTCATCGCCACGACGGCAGCGGGCCCTGCGACGGCACTCGACCAGCTACGCGCGACGGGCGTGGAGGTCCTCGTGTTGCCCGACCGCTACGACTACGAAAGCGTGATCGCCAAGATCTCGGCGGTGGGACGCGTGACCGGCAAGAACACGGAAGCCCAGGCGATGATCGTGCAGGGCTGCGCCGACATGGCGGAACTGACAAAGAGGCTCTCTGCGGCGACAGGCAAGCCGCGCGTGCTGTTCCTGCTGTCGATAGGCGGCGGCGCCCCCCAGGCTGCGGGTCGCGATACGGCGGCCGACGGCATCATTCGCCTCGCCGGCGGCACCAACGCGATCGATGGCTATGCCGGCTACCGGCCGCTAACGCCCGAGGCGGTCATCGCCTCGGGTGCCGACTTCGTGCTGGTGACGCACCAGACCGTCGCGGCCATGGGAAGCATCGAGGCGATCCTGGACCTGCCGGCGCTGCGTCGCACGCCGGCAGGTCGGGCCGGCAAGGTGCTGCAGTTCGACACGCTGCTGCTGCTCGGCTTCGGCCCACGCACTCCGCAGGTCGCACAGGAACTGGCGTCGGCGCTCCATCCCAACCTTGCCCGCGCCCCGTGATGCCGCAAACGTTGCAGCGGACCCTCCCGCTCTTTGCGCTCGCCGCGGTTGCAAGCGTGGTGAGCGCCATGTGCGTCGGCGCGTTCCCGGTCGGGTTCGACCAGCTCCTGGCCGCCGTCGGCCTGTCCAGCGCACCGCTCGACGACACGACGGCGGCGGTGCTCTACGCCATTCGCGCACCGCGGGTGATTGCGGCATTCGCCGTCGGCGCGGCACTCGCCGCCGGTGGTGCGGCGATGCAGAGCCTGTTCCGCAATCCGCTCGCCGACCCCGGCCTACTCGGCGTGTCGAGCGGCGCAGCACTCGCCGCCGTGTCCGTGATCGTGCTGGGCGAGAAGGTGTTGCACATCGTGCCGCCAGAACTGCGACCCTGGTGTCTGCCCGTCGCCGCGTTCCTCGGCGGTCTCGCCGCCACGGTCGTGGTCTATCGAATCGCGGCGCGCGAAGGCACCACGCTGGTGGGCACGCTTCTGCTGGCAGGGATCGCCATCAACGCCCTCGCTTCGGCCGGCATCGGCATGCTGGTGTTCGTCGCCGACGAGCAGCAGTTGCGCACCCTGATCTTCTGGACGATGGGTGGCTTCGGCGCCGTGACGTGGGCCGCGATCGCGCCTGCTCTGCTGGTGCTCGCCATCAGCGTCCCGACGCTGCTGCCGGCCGCGCATCTGCTCGATGCACTGGCACTGGGCGAACGCGAGGCAGGTCACATCGGCGTCGACGTCGAGCGGCTGAAGCGCCGTCTGGTGGCACAGGTGGCCCTCGCGGTCGGCGCGGGCGTGGCGATCTCGGGCATCGTTGGCTTCGTGGGCCTGATCGCACCGCACATCGTGCGCCTGCTGCTGGGGCCCACCCACCGCACCTTGCTGCCGGCCGCGGCCCTGTTCGGCGGCGCCTTCCTGGTGCTGGCCGACGCGCTCGCCCGCACCATGGTGTCACCGGCCGAACTGCCGATCGGCATTCTGACGGCATTGGTCGGCGGACCTTTCTTCCTCTGGCTGCTCGCCGGCCGCGCCGCGCGGGGAAACCTGTGAGCGCGCTGCAGGCCATCGGCGTCGAAGTCAGGGCGCGCGACAAGGTTCTCGTCCAGGACATCTCCCTCGATGTGAGGCCAGGTGAGTTCCTGGCGGTCATCGGCCCCAATGGGGCCGGCAAGAGCACACTGCTGGGCGCCTTGGCCGGCGACCGACCTCTCGCGGCCGGCCAGGTCCTGCTCGCAGGACGGCCGCTCGCGCATTGGAGGAAGTCCGATCTCGCGTACCGACGCGCCGTGTTGCTTCAGCATTCGACCGTCGCCTTCGACTTCACCGGCCTGCAGATCGCCTCGCTCGGCCTGCTCGCCCATCGCGGCCGTCTGTCCGATCGGCAGATCAACACCTTCGCGGCGCAGGCGCTGGCCGAAACAGAGGCACTCGCCTTCGCCGACCGGCCCTATGCCGTGTTGTCGGGAGGCGAACGCCAGCGCGTGCAGCTCGCTCGCGTCCTGGCGCAATGCGACGCCGATCCGGATCGCCTGCCCTTCCTGCTTCTCGACGAACCGATTGCTGGCCTCGACCTCGCCCACCAGCATGCGGCCCTGGCCGGCGCCCGCCGCCGGGCCGACCGGGGCCTAGGCGTCCTGGCCGTCCTGCACGACCTCAACATGGCGGCACGCTACGCCGACCGGGTCGCCATCATCGAGAACGGCCGGCTGACGGCCTTGGGGCCCACCCGGCCGGTCCTCGATCCGGGGCGCCTGTCGGCGATTTTCGCTACACCCATTGTGCGATTGGAGGCGGACGGGGCCGTGGCCTTCCTCAGCCCGGGCGGAAACATTTCGAATCGGACATAAACCCGCCGGAATCGACCGCTGTTATGATGTCCTAGGACAACAGCCAGCGGCATCGAATGGGCGAACGCCCCACCCTGATCTTGACCACGCGTCTGGGCGTCCGGCCGCTCGGTGTGCGTGGCGACCCGCTGCACGCCGTGGCCGGCCAGCTTCTGTCCGTGATCCGCCGCCGCCTGGGCAACGGGCCCGGCGACCTCCTGGCCGAGCCGCAGCTGCGCGAGTCGGACGACGGGATCGACTGGTATGCCGCGCGCGCGGGCGAGGTACGCCGCCTTGCCGAGTTGGGCGAAGACGAACGCGCGGAGGCGTTGCGCACGGTCGAGGTCCATCTTGCGGCCATCCGTGCACTCGGCGCGCAGCTGCAGACACCCGACGCGAGCGAGGAGGCGCGGCTGATCGGCCGCTCGCTCGAGCTCGCCACGACCCGTCCCTCCGATGATTTCATCTACGTGGTCGATAGCCAGCCGGTCATCGTCGCGTGGGGTTACGAGACCGATGCCGCCCACAGCCTCCAGACCTTCGCCCCGCCGCCTGTGCCCGCAGCGCCTCGACCGGTCGCCACCATGGCGAGCGTTCCCATGGCAGCCCTACCGGCCCGTCTCGGCTGGGCGCGTTGGTTGAGCGCCTTGCTGTTCGGTCTTCTCCTCCTGCTGCTCCTGCTGATCACGTCCTGGCTGCTGCGCGCCTGCAGCCCGGTTGATCCGACACTGAATGTCGCGACCATCGAAACGCCGGCACCACCCGCGCCCGAAGCGCCGCCAGATCCCACGCCCCTCTTGAAGGCCTCGCTCGACGAGGCGCAGGGCGATGACAAGCGGCTCAGGGCCGAACTCGTCGCGCTCCAGGCCGATCTCAAGAAAAAGCTGGATCAATGCAAACCGGTCGAATTGCCCAAGCCGCTACCGCCACCGGTTGCCGCCAAGCCCGCGCCGCAGCAGCAGGCCTCGGCGCCACCGACCAATCGGCCGCCGCCGGGTCAGTTGCCGTGCGACTGGTCGGGCGATTCGGGCGGCGAAGGCATCACGCGCAACAAGCACTATCTGGGTGACAAACCTGGCTTTGTCGCCATCAACTACAACCTGTATGTCCGGCCCGACGATATTAAGGTCATCTATCGCGGCCAGGTTCTCAACAGCACCGGCGGACCGCGCAGCGGTCGCGGCGGATTCGGCTTCGATTGGAAGCCGGTCGCCGGGGATTATTCGGTCGATGTCGTCGTAACAGGACAGATGCTCGGCACGCGCTGGAACTACGCCATGACGTGCCCGCGCTGAGGAACAGAGATGGCAGCAGGTCCACTTCTCGTCAGCGAGCCACTTCAGCGCTACCGCGCACTGGGTCTGGCGGGCGACCCCGTGTGGCGCGCTGCAGGCCAATTGCGCGCCGCCATCGCGTCACGGCTGTCGCGCGAGCACGCCGATCTGCTGGCGATCCCCGAGGTCGATCCCACCGGACGCCACATCGACTGGTACGCCCCCTTCGAAGGCGAAGCTCGCCGCCTCGCCGACGCCAGCGATGTCGAGCGCGTGCAGGTGCTGGACAAGGTTCAACGCTTGCACGGCGACCTGGCGCGGCTGGCCGATACGATGGAGGCGCCGGAGCGGTCGAGCGCCGAACGCAGCTTCGCCCGCCTGCTGCGCCATGCGCTCACCGCGCCCGGCGAGGAGACGCTCTATGTCGTGGGCGGCAGGCCGGTCATGGCCTTTTGGGGATTTACCGCCGACGCCAGCCTGCCTGGCGCCTTTCTCGCCAGCCCACCCGTGCCGGCGTCGTCCTCCGTCGCGCGCCCGGAGGCGGTCATGGTTTCGGCGCCCGCGCTCGCAGCCGGGGGGCCACGCACGAGCTGGTGGCAGTGGCTTCTGCTGGCATTGCTTCTGCTGCTGATGCTGGCGCTGCTCGCCTGGCTGGTGCGACCCTACCTGCCGCGCCTGGAACCCTATCTCGAAACCGAGGCCCGCGAACGGGCGCTTGGCGTCGCCATCCGCCAGCCGCTTGAATTGCAGCGTACGCGCGCGGCGACGCTGCAGCAGGATAACGAGAACCTGCGGCTGGAACTGGCGCGCCTCACCGACGATCTGGCGCGGCGTGGTGGCGATTGCGCCGCCGGCATCGTCGGACCCGGCGGCGTGATTCTGGGCGGCAGCGTCCCGGGGGCACCGATCGAGCGCGGCGCGGCGCCGGAACCGGTTCCACCTCCTGGCGTTAATATTGCCGACAAGACCGACAATAAGGGCGGCGTGAAGGGCTCCGGCGAGCAGAACAAGGACAAGACTGCCGGCGCGCAGAACGACCCGAAGAACGACCCAAAGAAGGACGATCCGAAGCCGATGATCGTGCCGCCGGAGGCCAAGCAGAAGCAGGATCTCGCATTCCTGAAGGGCGACTGGCGCTCCCGCACCGGACTGGCCACGGCGAGCGGCGAGAAGGACCTGCGCCCGAGCTACACGCTCGATGACAAGGGCAAGGGCAAGGTGAGCTTCGTGCAGAAAAACGGTGCCGCCTGCGAGGCCCCGGCCGAGGCGCGCTGGGACAACGGCAAACTGGTGATCGAGGAGAAGGCCAATCCCAAGTGCAGCGACGGGAAGACCTACGCCCGCAACACGGTCAATTGCGAAGTCGACGCCAATGGCGTGGCTCAGTGCAAGGGTAGCCAGCCCGGCGACCCACGCAGCTACCAGGTGCAGATCGGCCGCTGAGTCCCTAGACTGGATCAATAGCCCCAAAAGCATGACATGAGCGACCTCGCCCGCCTGCCGAGCTACCCCAGCCCGACGACCCTGATCGCCCGTTCGGGCATTCAGTTCCTCGATTTCGGCTTCGACCCCGTGCGCCTCAAGGTGCGCGAGTGGGGCTTTCACGATGCCGCGGCCACCAAGGCGGTCGACGACCTGGTGCAACTCGATTTCGACGAGGGCCGCGGCCAGTACGAGGTGGTCGAGGCCGGTCGCCGCCGCGCCGCCGAGCCGAACCTCGTCGTGACGGCCAAGGATGCGCTGGCACCCTTTCTCGACAAATGGGTGCCGGTGCCGTTCCTCCAGGTCCGGCCGAACAGCCAGTTCCGCGAGGGTCCGGCCGACTGGGCTCGCGTGCGCGTAGTCGATCTGGAGGCCCGATATGGCGCGGGCTACCGCGACGAGCAGGGCAACCGCTACCGCGCCGTGCTTGCGTTCGACACCGGCCTGATCGCCGAGGCCGAGGGCCGGGCCTATCTCGCACCCTCACCCAAGGACGTGACGTCGGGCGCCCTGTTTGCGCTCGCCCCTCAGCAGCGCGCCAACCATTGGCTGCTGCGGCAGGGCTGGATGAGCCAGTGGCTGGAGGAACTGTTCCGCGAGTTGCACCCGCGCGCGACGATCGAGGAGATCGACGCCGACATCAAGCAGAAGCCGCAGGAAGCGACCGCTCGCTACCTCGCCTTCCTCGGCCTGCTGTCCGCGGCGGCGCATTTTCCGCCGATCAAGCTGGTTGGCGACGCCGAGCGTCCGGGGCGCGGCGCGATCGAAGTCGACCTCGTGCTCGACGTCGGCAATTCGCGCACCTGCGGCCTGTTGATCGAGGCGGCAGGCGAGCTCGGCGTCAATCTGAACGATTCCTACGAACTGGCGCTGCGCGACCTCTCGCATCCGGAATGCGTGCACGCCAAACCGTTCGAATCGCGCGTCGAGTTCGCCCAGGCTTGGTTCGGCAAGAATCACTTGTCGCGCCTGGGCGGCCGGGCCGATGCCTTCGTCTGGCCGACCATGACGCGTGTCGGCCCCGAGGCGACGCGGCTCGCCGCCCGCCGGCGCGGCACCGAGGGCAACACCGGCATGTCGAGCCCGAAGCGCTACTTGTGGGATGAGGAGCCGCAGACGCGCGAATGGCGCTTCAATGTCGCCTACGCCCAGGACCAGACCGCGATGCCGGCCGCCGCCGGTCCGATGGCGCAGCTCGTCAACCAGAAGGGCGAGCCACTGCATCTCGTCGACGCCGACGCCGACTCGGCCGACCACCTGCCGGTGTTCGAGCCGCTCTATTCCCGCTCGTCGGTGATGACTTTCGTGCTGTCCGAGGTCCTGTTACAGGCGCTGACCCTGATGAACTCGCCGCAGCAGCGCGGCCGCCGCGCCCATGCCGAGACGCCGCGGCGGCTGCGCCGCATCGTACTCACGCTGCCCACGGGCATGCCGCTGGCCGAGCGCCTGATCTTCCGCAAGCGTGCCGAGGCCGCGCGCGATCTCGTCTGGATGATGATGGGCTGGAAGCTCGACGATCCCGCGGCGCCGGCCCCGCGCGTGCTGACCGATTGGGATGAGGCGAGCTGCACCCAGCTCGTCTATCTCTACACCGAGGTCGCACGCAACTTCGGCGGTGATGCCCGCCGCTTCTTCCAGATCGCCCGCAAGCCACGCGGCCGGCCGGCCGAGGAGACGCTCAGCATCGCCAGCATCGATGTCGGCGGCGGCACGACCGATCTCATCATCAATTCCTACCGTCTCGAGGGCGCCGGCACCTCGGTGACGCTGTTCCCTGAACAGAAGTTCCGCGAGGGCTTCAACGTGGCGGGCGACGACATCCTGCTGCGCGTCGTGCAGGGCCACGTGCTGCCGCCGATCGAAGCGGCAATGCATGCGGCCGGCATCGTCAATCCAACCGACCTGATGGCTGAACTGGTGGGCG
>Ga0209514_10001852_pt1 | contig 34776 bp, 40 predicted proteins | sample Subgrocontami58m_FD_187452 | JGI IMG/M metagenome (GOLD analysis project Ga0209514, IMG submission 187452) | Subsurface groundwater microbial communities from S. Glens Falls, New York, USA - GMW37 contaminated, 5.8 m (SPAdes) (version 3) | ecosystem: Environmental > Aquatic > Deep subsurface >...
GTAAGCGGTTATTAAACCGCCTCTGGTTTACGCGGGTTTGACCAACGCCTTGTCGATGTATTGTGGCAGCAGCGCCCGGTACTCTTCTTCAGTGCTGGCGTGGGGAAGGCGCTCAAAAAGATAACGTAAGTACCAGTAGGGCTCCAGCCCATTAGCTTTGGCTGTTTCAATTAGACTGTAAAGCGTGGCACTGGCCTTCGCCCCTTCCGGGTTGCCGGAAAATAACCAATTCTTTCGACCCACCACGAATGGCCGGATTGCATTTTCGGCCAGGTTGTTATCGGGACGAAGACGCCCGTCATCAAGGTACCGTTCCAGCCTTTTCCATTGATGGAGGGCATAGGAAACCGCCTTACCGAGGAGGCTCTTGGGCGGTGTTTGCGGAGCCTGCCGTTTGAGCCACTCGTGAAAATCATCGAGCAGGGGCCGCACCTTCTCCTGCCGCTCTTGATATACCATCTCGGGATCAAGCTTGCGTTCGCGCATCGACCTCTCAAGGGCATAGATGCGACCAATACGCGCCACTGCCTCTTCGGCGATCCCGGTTTTATTCTGGGACCTGGTTTTACCGGCGGCCTTGATCACTTCCACAAATTTGCGACGCACATGTGCCCAGCACCCCACATGAACAACATTTGGGGAATGATCAAGGAAATCATAGCCGACATAGCCGTCCGTCTGCACGTATCCCTTATATCCCCGCAGATAGGCTGCGGCAACGTCGGCGCACCGGCTCTGGTGGTATTGAAACTCCAGCACCGGACGGGCTGGATCGCCTCCCCGAAAGATCCACATATATGATTTTGTAGTCGGCGCCCGGCCCGGTTCGGCCAGAACCTGGACCGTGGTTTCATCCACATTGATCAAAGGACCGGAACGGTTCTCCCGTTGCAGCAGTTCGAGCAAGGGCAAACAGCTTGTCGCTGCCTTGATCGACAAACCGCACATCGTTGCCCGGCTGATTTCCACACCCAGCCGCTTAAATTGACCTTCTTGACGGTAAAAGGGCTGGGCATCAACGAACTTGGCCGTCAGCACATGGGCCACCAGCCCGGCACTGGCAATGCTCTTCGGGATCAACTGAACAGGCGCCGGGGCAATGGCTACGGTGGGTCCCTCATCCTCGACGCCCTCGCACTGTCGGCAGGCGTATTTGTACCGGATATGCCGCAGTACCTGGATGCGGGCGGGGATAATGTCCAGTTGTTCGGAAACCTCTTCACCAATGCGGCTTTTCATGCTTCCACAGCCGCAGGTCTTCTCCTCTTCCGCAAGGTCATGAATCACTTCCACCCGCGGCAGATTCTCCGGCAGGGGCCGGCGGCCCGGCTTCTTGCGGGCATGGGACGAAATGACGATTTCCGCCGTCTCTTGCTCTTTCGGCTCTTCAGGAGCAACCTCATCAAAAAGCGGGACCTGATCGGCCACACAATCCATCACCTTCTCTGATTTACGGCCAAAAATCTGGGAACGCAGCAGGCGAATCTGCTCGCGCAGAAAGCCCGTATCCTTCGCATAGCGGTCCTCTAAAGTTGCAATGATTTGCTTGAGTGCCGCGATGTCATCCGGCAATGCAAGAGAGGTTGATTCCATGGCCGGAAATATAACACAACCATATAAAATTGCAAGTGAAAAAGCTTAAAAATGAGTATTTTTATGCCTAAAAAACCGTTGTGTAATGGAGTTGACGATGGGCATGGCGCTGATGAATTTCCAGACCCTCCAGCAGCCACATAAGCTGCCTCCTGTTTACCTCCATTACCGCTTCAGCCGACTCCGGCCAGCGGAATCTTTCCTTCTCCAATCGCTTCTGCCAAAGACAAAACCCATTCCGGTCCCAGTAAAGAACCTTGACCATGGTCCGCCGGCGATTGCTGAAAACGAACAGGTGGCCACTGAGCGGATCTAAGGTGAGTTGCTGCGATACCAGGATGGATAGTCCATCGATGGATTTCCGCATGTCCGTATTGCCCACCGCCAAATATACTTTCAAACCAGCCAGGGGAAGCATCACCTCACCCCAGGGTTTTCAGCAGCCTTGCCAGGGTGGCGGCATGGAAATCATCGCCTACTTCGATCCGGTAATGGTTGCCCACAACCAGGGTGAGACCCGTGGCGAACTCGCTGCGGCCAACAGCGCCTTTCAGAAATGGCACTGGCACCAGGGTGATGTTACCGGCAGTTTGCCGCGCCAGCTTGGTTCGCCACCAGCCAAGGGCGCTTTTGCTCAGGCAGTGCCGTTCGCAATACTCTCTCTGTTTCAAACCACTTTCACGCCAACCAGCTATATGGCTGCGCCAAAAATCTTCCTTGCTTTGCTTTGATGTAATACTTTCTTCCATGATGCCTCCTTGGGGCGATTATTTTGGAGGGCATCATGACACGGCGGGACTGCTATGAAAAGATGTGGTTGATTAAGCGCTTACCGCTCTTCGCCCAACCATTCAATTGAAACTCCCCTTCCACTCCAGCGTAACGTACCAAACCGTTCAGCGGAAGGCTTCCAGTCTGACGTCGTGAGAGCATTGGGATCGCTTCCAATCCAAACAGCTAAATCTGTTGCGTTTGGGAGAACCGCCGAGAGAAGCAATATCCTTGTGCCATGTTGACGAGCAAGTAAACGTAAATGCTCAAGGAACAATTCGTTCCGGATGTTACGTTCATTGTCTCCAAGAAGGTGTCCCTCATCGATCACTATGAGCTTGACAGAATCAAAAAGGTCCGGAGCGGCACGAAGCATTGCCTTCGCTTTTTCTGGGGTTGCGATCGTAATGTGCCCTTCATTCACCAGTTCTCGATCAACTCCACTGAAACGTGAACCACCGTAAAGGTGTGATACCGAGTATCCCAACGGCGACAAAGTTCGACTGAACGTTCTTTCTATCTCGAATGCGAGGGACCGGAAGGGAGCAAGATATAAAACTTTGGAGCTTGGATCAGCTTTGAGTGTACAGAGAATTGCCAATTCTGCAACCCTGGTCTTTCCTGCGCTTGTTCTAAGGTTGACCACTCCCCCCTGGTTTTGCATGTTGAGGGCAAGATGGAGCGCCGCGGTTTGAGATTGCCAAAGCTGAGTGATTGGCGGCTTCTGAAAGGCTAAAAGTTTGACATAACTATCCACTTTCGTCTTGCCATCAGGCCCCAAGAATGGTGGCAATACAGACCATAAAGATCCATTTCCATAGTTTTTAAGCATAAGCCTCAACAGACGAGTAAGCCACCAAAAGGCAGGATGCTGAGCAGCATCACTGATTGTCATAGCATCTTGAAGAGTGGCGTCTGCATTCGCGAGAAGTTCTGGTTGCCCGGAAATTGCGTGTTCGGTAGCAAGCGCTATTGATCGAGCCACACAAATAGTCAACGCCCAATCGTCAAACTGTCCCAGCTCATCAAAAGTGGGAGCTTGAGAAAGCAACACGTCGTTCAACTTGTTAATCAGGCGCGGTATATCTTTCCTCAAGAATGAAGCAATAATCCCAGCTGTTGGAGTCAGTTCTTCAATATTTCCGATCAGCACAAATGCCCTCGAATACTGACCACAAGCATAAAAAGCCATTGCACCGATCAGGCAATGCAGAGCACTCTCTGGACGCTCAGACGCCTCAGTTCGGTGTGCGGATTCAAGAATATCTGCGGCTTCATGCAACTCTTTATAGCCCTCAGCAGTCTCTCCTTTTTCAATCAGGCTGCAGCCCGCTGCCAAGAGACCATAAGCAACGAAGGTAACGCGATCATCAAGATCCAGGGTAAACTTGGGAAAATTCGATGGGATTTCATGGACCTCTCTCAAAACTTGTTTTGCCTTGGACTGGGCGATGAGATTACGGATATGGCTTGAGCGTATTGATTGCACTATTTGCCTGGAATTTTGAATAGGTAGACTCATATTTTTATTCAATTCCCGAATAAGAAGCAGTCACAATTCCCTCGGGATCGGCCAGACCGAGCGAAATTACCGCTAATCGCCGCAGAGGTGATTCTGCGTTTGCATGCATATAGCGATGTGCGTTTCTGTTACTCACTAGGAGGCCAACGTAGTCCAACTGTAATTGGTTCTGAGCAAAAAGCATATTACATGCAGCCACTTTTTCACCCAGCTCGGCGTTGCCGGATTCAAATAGACGGTCTGCGACGAATTGTAGCGATGCAGGAATGTTTCCATTGTGTGACTTTACCAGCGTAGACACAAGCTCCTCAACCACCGTTTTAGAGGGCGTTGACCGAAATTTTGCCTCACCAACAAGCACCCGAACGGGATCAGAATCAAGATCAAAGGCAATAACGTCATCACCTTTCATTGATTGATCAACATTCGGGTTGTAACGGAGCCGGTATACTGGGAGCGTAGCACCGGCAGAAATCGTAACGTACTCCGCAAGCAGAATTTCCGCCCAATTGCCTTTCTGTGTATTTGGGCTGGATGGGAAGCGCGATCTCGAAGGGTCACTAAGCCCTTGCCGCTCCAATGCCTCTCGTCGCTTCCGGTCCCGCTCCATCGCTTCTGGGCTAACGTGGTGTGTGACAATCCAGTCTTTCATCGTGCCAGTAAACTCAGCAACCTTTAAAGGGGCGTCATCGAGCACTCGATGAGGAACAGAGTGCATAGTGTTCTGATCCGTAGCAGTAAAGTGAATACCACATGGATGTGGCGGAAGCGGATGAGGGCCGAGGGGAAAAGGGGTGTTTTTGTTATTAGTTGAATTTATTGCCATCTAATTTTTATTAAATGCAAGGTTTAAAGTTCGTGAAAATTAAGAGGCTTATTAACGCTTTCACTTTACATCAATCATATTGATATGTCTATCTCTTTTACAATAAAGATGATTGATCATGAATAATTGTGTTGCAAAAAATCGGCCGATAACAATTCTTCTAAAATTTATTCTTTCGAGCAACTTTACCCGCCTTGTTACTGGCAAGTATTAGAAATATACTTAAGCCATAAGAAAATGTAAAAACAAAAAGGCCATACTAATGGAAGGCCATATAAATAACACGAGGGCATGATGTGAAAAAATCAGGCAGCAGTTTTTTGATTTTCTCTACTGAGTTTATTTTCAAAAAAAGTCCGAACGTCGTCCACTACGGCCCGCCAATCGGGAATCGCGGAACAATAAAGCGCGTTTTTTCCCATAACCAAGCCATTAATTGGCAGTTCGAGCCAGTTAAAATCAGTACAGACGGCCTTCAGCCCCTCCTCGATAATGAGAAGGGGCTTTTCCGCTTTGATTACCAGTTTTCCGTCATCGAGATGAAAGTTCGAGCCGATTTGCTGAAGAACGTTTCTTTTATCCTCCGGCGAGCCATTCCGAAACCGGTCCAGAGCCTGGCCCGCAAAAATGAAGGTTTCCACTGTGGAGGCCACCGGATTTATTTTACCAGCGTCGTCATTTTTCAACCTCTCCGTCAGCGCAATCTTTTCATCCAGGAGCCGCCTTTTTTCTCGTAGATATTCATCATCACTCATGAGGTCATTGAGTCGCATGCGGGTTAGTTTATCGAGCTGGCTTTGACAGTGGGATAGCGCCTGTTCCAACGAATGACGGACGGGCAGGTGCCGCTTTTCTTCCTCTTTTTCTTCTTCCTTGAGATACGTGACTGTCAGGTCAAGCAGAGGCGGGAAGACGCGAATCCGCGCGAGGGAATCCACTATCTGATTTTCCAGATCACTGGCGTTGACATATTTCTGGCTGCACCGTTCGTTATGCTTCCTTTTCTTGGTACAGCGGTAATAGACATAATGGAGGCCGCTTTTCTTGGTTTTTTCCTCGGCCGTGATCATACAGCCGCATTCGGCGCAGCGGATCAGGCCGGTGAATGAGAAGCTATGCCGTTTAGGCCTAGGCTTGCCTTTGCGCCCCAGAATCGCTTGTGCCCGCCAGAACTCATCTTCACTGATCATAGGAGGATGTTTGCCGATAAAAACGCCTTCTTTTCTTTGGATCAGGCCGTAATAGAAAGGGGAACTGAAAAGCCGGTAAAGCGAGGTCCGTCCCAAAGCTTCTCCCCCGCGTTTTCTTTGCTTCCTGGTCCTAAATCCCCATTCATTGGTGGCAATATCCAAAATTCTATCCGGCTTGACGCCCTGCAGGAGCATTTCCCACATTTTGCGGACCAGCGGGAACCTCTCCGGATCTTTAATGATGGTTTTTTCCACCGGTTCATTCATGTAACCCACCGGCGCCGGGGAGGGCAGCCAGCCTTTTTCCAACTTGGCCCGGTTGCCCCGTTTCACGTTATCGCTTAGGTCATCAACGTATTTTTTCGCCATTCCGAACTCGATCTGCATCATGAGTTTGGCGTTGCTGTCGTTGGAAAAGGTGCCATGGGGTGTTATTATCCCGGAAATATGGCCCTGATCCAAGGCCCAAATCAAAGACGCGCCGTCAATCGGGTTGCGGGCCAGGCGATCCAGCTTCCAGGCAATGACGCCCTTGAACTGGCCTTTATAAAGCCGGCTCATCATGTCATTGAATACCGGCCGGCCGGGCTTTTTAGCGGATCTTGATTCGGTGAGGATTTCGGAAACCTCTAATTTTAGCCTGGCGGCGGTTTCTTTGAGTTCCTTGATCTGGGATTCTATGGAAAGTACTTGCCGCTCTTCTGATTCGGAAGATTTGCGGCAGTAAATGATGTAATTATTCATATTTTTAAATCCCCCGCGTCAAAGGGATTTGCGCCCATCAGAAGCAGGGGATATTATTGTTTTCTTATTTTATCATTTTCTGTGTCCAGGTCAAATCCGGGAACGGAAAAACCGAGCGGCGTGTCGCGCGGCTTTAATGGGGGGCCAGGCCGGAGAATAAACCGGAGGAGGTTTGCCAGACGCAAAAATTTTTCATACGCCTGCTGGCGGGTGATCTCTACCCCGTATCCTTCAATATAAATCTGCCGGAATTTTTCGATGAGTTCGTCGCTTGGCTGCATATGCCTTTACCTTTCAGGGTAAAGGAATGGTGGGCAAAGGTTAAGAAGGGGGGATTTGGCTGAAATGGCTAATTCATAATGTCTGCAAAATCTCCGGGATCAATTTAAGCGATCGAATACCGTAATTTCAAGAGGAATATATTCCCAAGCAGACCAAAGTAATCTGCGTTTTAGAGGCGATATCCTCCAAACGTAAGGCGTCCAATTGATGGTATTTCTGTTGTCATCGCCTCCCAACACCAGCATGATTGGGCGACCTATGTAATTGTCCGGAAAACGGGCTATGTTTCGCAGCGCTCGTTTGTCGAGAAAACTCAGATATGGTGAAGTCGCCGGATGGGAATGCCAATCACCCAAATATGTAAGTGTTCCTTCGCTCTCATCAAAAATCAGGCTAAGTTCATCCTGATGGAAAATATAATCTGGCCGGAACTTCCATTTTCGATGTTTTGCTTGGGGACCTGGGCCTGCCATATCGGTGACCACCACATGATCGTCATCTTCGGATATATACCCAATCAAAATCCCTCCTGTCTCCAAAGGGGCTTTGTTTTGAGCTTCATCCTTAACCCGATCAAGTACGTCATGTGAAATCCAAACTTGTCTCATTGATTGCAGCGCCCACATTGAGGATGTTTTTGAAGAGGGGAACTCTGCCATTCGGGAAAAACTGCCGTTCCATCCTTCCTTAGAGAGAGAATCGCTACATCATTAACAGTAGGCGGGTATGCTGTCCCTGTGAAGCCTTCGCAAAGTGTTGACACTGCCATTCTCACGCCCGATAGAGCAATTTCTTCAACATCAAAGCTGGCAGCCTGAAAAGTAATGTTCCCACAGCCAATTGGTTGTACGCTATCCCCACGAGGATCATAAGGAGGCTGCGGGATTTGTTTATCCTGAAGAGCATGAAGGTAGCAGAGGTAACACCCCTCGCTACGGCCCGGCCTAACCCTCACCACATTTCCACCCCATCCGCCGGCACGCGACGAGACGGTAATGTACGGAATTTTGCGGGCGATGGCCAAATCATTGAGCATTAAATTAATCCCTTGCTCGGCAGTAGCATCGTAAATGAGGTCAATACCCTCGATCAGTTTATCAAGGCAGTCCCATTGATCATAATCTGTACCGGCTGCACCTATATTTACCATGCAACCTTTTTTGCCATGAGGATAATGAGCAGTCCCAATTCGTGTGAAGGGGTAGTTTAAAGAGACAAATTCGGCCAGTTTATTAACTTTTTCTTTTCCCACAGCAGTTAAACCGAGGGGCCAGCGGCATGTCGTTCCGGCACTGACGATGTCCCCATCCAGGAACCTCAGTTCTCCAATACCCGCCCGCGCTAAGGCCAGGGCACTTGGTGCTCCTACGCAACCCAGACCAATGACCGCTATGGTCTTGCCCCGCAGAGGATGTAATTCTGGGATTCTCTCGAACAAATCTTTTTCTCCAGCATAATCCGGTTTAATGATCCATATATCTGGGTTCCTTCCCATCCTTTTCATCTTATGATCATAATGGTAGGCCACAAATAGCCACCCATCTCGCTTGCCTCCATCCGGTGCTTCCTCGGGAAAACAGAATCCATAAAGCCCACTTTTGCACAGGGAAATCTCTCGTTTAATGTGACTGTTAATCTGAGGACTTGATGATATTAGGATCTGTGCAAGTTCTGACTCGTTTCTGCCGAATGGCGGGGCATCAAGCCTTACCCATGAAAATTTACACTTTTCATACCCTTGGGTTTTTATCCACTTTTCTAAGGGTTCCGCAAGACTAATCCCCTTGATGTTTTTTTTGCCATCTTCTTCGATTCCCGTCACCCATGCGGTATCTGATCCTGAAGGAACAATGCTTTTATATCCCGCTGGCAAGGCAATCTCAATGTGTCCCGACCGGCTACCCGACGGGAGCTGCCATGAACTATCCATAGCTATCCTTTGAGTTTCCTTGGCGGAATAATACACGGTAACCGGTTCCGCTTGGCTATCCTCTATTTCCAAACGAGATTCATCATAAGCGCGTACGGCCGCTTTTTCCCATCGCGGCAGCATATCTTGTATGTGCTCCGCCGCAGTCGTATTTGGTAGCCAATACTGAGTACCTCGCTTCAAAAGACAGATTTCACCTATGCAGGGATTATAATGGCGAAGATTCGCATCTAATCCTGGGACATAAAGCACGGGCCGAAAATAGGGATAGAGATCAGGGTATGAAATAATGGCATCTCTCCCTTTACCCAAAACCTCTATGCGGATGTGTATTATTGCTTTCCCTTTTGAAAACCACTCTTCATTCTTCTGCGGCTGCATCCCGGCGGCCTCAAGTGCGTGGATTTCGCGCCTCAGTTCGCCGGGATGCCTGTCCCACCATGCCATTATCCCACCTGCCTTCCGCCACCGGGATTAGGCGGATTAGGCGGACGATGTCCGGGGTTCGGCGGAGGCGTCGCAGGAGTTGCCGGAGTTGCAGGTTTACCGGGTCCATTGGGGTTTGCTGGGGTCGCCGGCGTAGCGGGATTACCGTGATTTTCCGATTTCTTTTCGTCTTGAGGCATTTTCTTTCCCCTTTCTTCAGTTATTTTTGATCCTTAGGCGGGCAAGGATCAGGACCATGGCTATCTGAATTTGAAATCTTCCCATCGCGATTGTGAATGATCAACTCTGTGTCCTGGTTCTGACTGATTCTCCGGCCATGGTCAATCGCGTCTCGCTTTGTGTCGGTATGGACTGATGTCCTGTCAGCTCCATCACGCTTTACATCCCATCCACCGTCTGGGTTGGGTACCACATGATGCTCTTTTCTCATAAACTACCTCCTGGAAGTAAGATTGATCTTTGTTACCATTACAATATAATTTTGTCAATATATAATGTTTGTTAAACTGACATATAAAAGATTGCTAAAATGTTTTAAGACGAGTAAAATTTACCTTGACAAACCAGCTAATACGGGATAATTGCGGCTACGTTTTTATGGATGAGAAAGTAATTTACGATTATATCGGCAAGAAGATACGACAAATAAGAGAACAGCGCGATATGAAACAGGAATCTCTTGCTGGTGCTCTTGGTTTATCTAGAGCCTCCGTCGCCAATTATGAGAGCGGCAGGCAGGCAATTTCCATTTCCGACCTTTATAAATTAGCAGATTTCTTGAAAACTGAGATTTGTGACATCTTACCCTCGGTTAAAGAAATCAAGGAGAAATCGGCGCCAGAGCAATTGATTGAAAAAGCCGACGATATAGGGGAGGAACAAAAGAAAGAAATAAAATCGTTTATCGAAAAAATTTAAGAGGGAGGACATGATGAGAGGGAAGGCTTTTGCGGTTAAGCAAGCGAGGAAAGTCCTGAATCAGTATCGTTCCGCCCATAAAGACAACTTCAATTTGGGAGATTATAGAATCGATCCCCAAGAGATTGCAGATTCACTTAATATCTCAGTTGTTCCACATAATTTTTCTGATAATATTTCAGGTGTTTTTTTTAGAAAAAATGGCAAATTATACTTGGGTGTAAATTCCAGCCAACATGAGCACAGGCAACGCTTTACCATAGCTCACGAAATAGGCCATTACATTCTGCATTCTCAGGAGACTCTTCATTATGATACGCATCATGATACACATCCAAGTGAAGTCTCATTCCGAGCAGATAATATTTCCAGTTTTGAAGAGACCGAGGCCAATCATTTTGCTGCAGAGTTGCTCATGCCTGAAGATAGTGTGCAAGAATTAATTGAAAGTGGAGTAACATCAATTCAGGAACTGGCGGAAAAATTCGATGTCAGTAAAGATGCAATGCAGTACCGGTTAGTAAATCTTGGTTATTTATAGTACTGGTGAAGGCCACGACAGCCCGTTGTAAGGATGGCATGCTTCATCCCAATGCCTCCATCTTTAAAAGGGTATCAGAAAAATTATCCACTTCAAGAGCGTCGGATTCGTATGGGTCTGTGCAGATCCCATACTTCCATCAATTTAGATAAGAGCTGTTTCTGTCTTTCCGCTACAACTTCCGGGGTCCATTCAGTTTCATTCAGAACCTGGGTAGTCAACGCAAATGGGCATACTCTCCCATGTTTGAAATATTTTTCTTTCTTTTTCTGGAAATCATAATTGCTTGCTTGGCTGTTCTTTCGCCGTGACAGAAGTGCTAAATTTCCTAACCGATGCACGTTTTCTTCTCTCTCATCGTCATCAGGCCACCATTTAAGCCATTGACTTTTTTGGGGGGCGTTTTGAGGAAGTACGTGCTCCACGGAAATAATAGGAAAGCCATATCTTGCCTCTCCCTCTGTAAGGGCTTCATCAAGGCGGAGTAGGATAGGCAACCTTATCTTAACTACATTGTAAATATCACCATCCAGGGCACTGATAATTCGGCCTTGCTCTCTTGAGGTAAGTTGCAGGGTAGAATCATCGTCAAAAACATCCTCATAATCTTGAATTGACTTAATGAGCCTTCCATAGCGTTCCAGCCTGTAGTTGATGTCCGACCTAAGTATCATCATACCAACGGCAAGCCTCTCGAACTTTTTAAGAAATCTAAGAATTGCTTTGGGATTGTTACGATTACTGGTCATGAAAAGAATCGCTGGCGGTTGCCAGTCAAAATTATCAACGCGATTAAGGTATGTTAGATACCTATTAATTGTGTCAACCCCCAATTCTTCTTCGTAGCTTGTATTTCTAATTTGGTCAAATGCCTCACCCATAGGAATAAGGACACTGTCAATAAATATTTCTGGTTTCTGGGTTGGATTAACAAATTCCTTGAACTCCTGCAAAATGGTCGCCCGGAGCTTCTTTCTTGCATGGATCATCCTGATATGGGCAAAAAGATCAGTGAAAGCATCTCTCCCAAGCTGGTCCTCCATATTTTCCCATTTAGTCGTATATTGCTCTTCATTCCTTTTGCCGATTTTACCGATAATATCGGCCTTGAGAATGTCAGTCACGGAGAGATCAAGGCCCCTATCATTAAGAACTGAGAAAATCCTGAAAGCAGAGTCAAGATCGGGCGTTGACACAACTACAAGATAACATTGTCGAGTAATGAATTGTGCCAGAGAAACCCTTTGTTCTTCTGTAAGCTTTTCCAAGCGTGAAACAAGGTGAAGAGCATTTTCACGGATATTCTTGCAACTTTCCGGCAGACTCCCATCAAGGTCCTTCAATTCTGCTATGCCAGCCTCATCCTGAATATATTTCTGGAAAAACTCCCGATCCCTCTTACGAATTGTGATCCTATATCTGTTTGGAGTGTCAAGGATAGAATCCCCTTTTTCGTATATCCTTTTTGATATATCAAGGGCATGCTTTTTACTCACAAGAAATCTGATTGCGGACAATAGTATTGTCAAGGTTACAAGCCTCTGCTGCCCATCAACGACCTGGGCATCAGGGGTGCTTTCTTCCTTGATTAGAACGATACTCCCAAGAAAATAGGGATTTAAATCTTTGATCGGCTTGGTACCGTTATCCATGGCAATGAGGAGATCATCAAACAATTCCGCTGCCTCTTCAGTTGTCCACGCATAAGGCCTTTGATAGTTCGGTATTGTAAAAGCATAATCATCGCTAAAGATTTTGGCAATTTGACGTTCAGCGCCTTGGATAGTTGTGGGACACATCATAACCTCCTTCTACAAAGGCAGAATGAGAAAGGGGAAAATCTAGACCATTGGCCAATTTTTTTAACTTTTGCGTGATGATAGGTTGAAGGCCTGATTTAGTCAAGGCAAAGATATACCTGATTGCCGGCATTTATCCCACATTTATCCAACTCTTATCCATCGCCCCATCTCGGGATTTGCCTCTTTAAGCAACTTCCCCCTCCTTTCCCCCAGCCCCGCCAATCTGCTAAATTAGAAACATAAGTCATAAGGAGGGCTTATGCGAAAAAAGGCAGTAGCAAATAATCTTTGGTCTTATCGCAGGAAAAACGGCCTCTCTCAAAAAAGAGTGGCCTTTTTTCTTAACCACAAGACCTCCTCCCAGCTTTCCCATTACGAGCGCGGCGCCAAGTGTCCCAATCTGGTCAACGCCCTCAAGTTGGAGATCATCTACCATGTGCCGGTAGCGTTTCTGTTTGGCGATCTCTACGGGAAACTGCGCGAGGACATCCAGGCCAGAGAGCAAAAGTTAGGCGACCTGATTCCAAAAAAATGAAATCATTAACCATAACCAAGACCCCGAATCAGCAAGCGCCCCGTGACTGGTGGGCGCCGATCTGGCAGGGCCTGGTTTTGGACAAGGAGGGCCGTCATTACAAAAAAATGGGGAGCGCCATCTGGCTCTTCGCCTATTTTGTCCTGTGCGCGGACCGCCAGACCGGCAGCCTCTTGCGCAAGACTGACACCATCAGCCGGCAGATGTGCGTCAAGACAAGAACAATCCGGGCTTGGCTCCATGTTTTAAGGCAAAATAACTACATCGAGACGGCCAATAGCGGGAGAAGTTTGCTCATCAGGCTACAAAAGTGGAAAAGTTATCCCCAGTGGCAGAATTCTGCCTACCAGAGTGACATTATCTTGCCAGGCAGAGTGACACAATCCTGCCAGTCTGAAGCAAGAAAAAAAGCCAAAAAAGTAGCTAAATTAAGCCAAAATTTTGCAGTGGCCAAAAATGCCAACGATATAACGTTAAATAAATATATATTTAAAAACGTTAGGGAGGGTGTGGATAAAGAGGCGGCGGATGAAGAAAATGCCTCGGCCTTAGAAATCTGTCAGGCCTTTAAAGATCAAGATAACCTTTCCCTTTACCAGTCCTATGTCAGCAGATATCCATCCGCAATTATTAAAAAAGCCTTTCAGGAAGCCATCAAGCTTCCGGCAAAGAAAATTAAAAAAACCAGGGGAGCATTATTCAACTACCTGGTCCAATACTATGCAAAAGAAAAATCAAGCCAACAAGATCATGGCCATTAATCCCGGCGCAAGGTATTTAGCCATTGCCATCTTCGACGGCATCAAACTCCGGGAATGGCGGATGAAAAGCCTCCAAGGCCTGGCTGCGGAAAACAGGTCAGCGAAAGTTATGGACATATTGGCCGGCTTCATAGACCGCTACCAGCCGGCTGCGCTGGCCATCAAAAGACTGCACCCCTCCCGCAGTTCGGCCGCCCTCAATCTCATGGCCGCGGACATCCGGGATTATTGCCAACGCCGGGGCCTCAAGATCTATGACTACGCTATCGGCGAGTTAGAAAATGCGCTCCTGCCCGATGGCCAGACCAACAAAAAGGAGCTGGCCAAAGCTATCGTCGCCATTTACCCGGAGCTGGCTCCTGAACTGAAGCGGGAAGAGAGCCACCGCAACGCCTATTTTGTCCGGCTCTTTGAGGCCGCGGCCTTGGGACATGTCTGTCTGAACGAAATTATCAATCGACATAAGAATTAACCGCGGACAGGCGAGGAATAATCTTCCTTGCCTGCCCGTCCAACATTATGACAAAAAGCTCACGTGCCCGGATTCTGGCCATTGATCCAGGCACCAAACACATGGGCGTGGCCCTCTTGGATAACGGGGCGCTCATTTACGGCGGCGTCAAGGTGATCCGCAACCGCCGGTCACCCCATGAGATCATCCGGGAATGCCGGAAAATCGTGCTCCGTCTGATCAAAGACTACCGGCCCCAGGTGCTGATGGCGGAAAAGACCTTCTTTGCCAACAACCGCAACTCAGCCCTCTTGAACGTGCTCTTTGACGAAATCAGGAGCATTGGCAAGCGGAAGAAGCTCCAGGTGATCTGCTACGCCCCCAACACGGTCAAGAAGGCCATCTGCGGCAACGGTCTGGCCAAAAAAGAGGAAGTGGCCAGGGTGGTGATCGCCAAATATCCGGAGTTGAAAGTTTACCTCACCCAAGACCGCAAATGGAAGGAATCATTCCATCATAACATGTTCGACGCCGTGGCACTGGGGATGATGGAACTGAAAAAGTGCAGGTAGGTTCCGACGGACATTCTTTCAAGAAGATACACAATCCCTAATAAAAACTGCTAATTGATGTTTTTTAAAAAATATGCAAAATTCCTCTACAAGATAACGTCGGAACCCGACGAAGTTCAGTAATCTGGCTTTTGAGTACGTCTTTACTACTTTCATGGTTTCTTGGCAGGGGAGACTAAAATGGAAGCCAATTTCTTTCGCAAGCGATCTATTGTGCATTGGATAAATCCTTATCCAGAGATTTCCAAACAAAACCTTAGTAAACACGTTCAACAACTGAAAGAGCCAGTGTAAAGACAGGTGAAATGAAGGCAGGGCACAAGGTGATAAGTTAAGAACCGGCGAGGATGTTTAAAATGGAGAAAGAATTAAAGACGTTCATAAGCTATTCCCATGATTCCGAGGATCATCGCCGCACTATTCTCGCCTTCGCTGACCAGTTGAGGCGGCAAGGGATTGACTGCAATCTCGATCAATATGAAGAATCGCCGGAGACGGGCTGGATTTCCTGGATGGAAGCAGGAATAAAAGACAGTGATTATGTTCTAGTTGTGTGCACGCAAGGGTACGCTGCAAAGATTAAACATGAAAACGAAGGCTACGGAAAAGGAGTCAAGTGGGAAGGGGCCATTATTACTCAGGAGCTCTATGAATCAGAAGGAAAAAACAGAAAGTTCATCCCTGTTTTGTTGCTGGAAGACGATAAAATATATATTCCGCGAGCGCTTAGATCATATACCTATTACAATATTCTGACAAAGGACGGATATGAAAAATTATACCGGCGGATCACGAAACAGCCAGCCATTAAAAAACCGCCCGTCGGCAAAGTCATTAAATTTCCCGGAAAAGGAAGAAACATTTTTAATCTGAACGCTGCACCTGGCAAAGACCATCAAAACTTATCCCAAGCAATTGTCGGTAACAACAATTTCCAGATTGGCACACTAAGAGGCAATCTAAGACTATCGTCTGGTACTAAGACGCGCATCGGCCTGTTGCCAGCTCCGGGGACAATCGGTGCCAACGCCTTGTTGAAACAAGCTATCACAGATAGATTCAACAAATTGGGAGATGAGCGGAAAAAACGATTCGGCGAGAGGGCGTATGGTGCCATGTACAACATTTTCAAAAGGGAATTTGGCATGAAGAGGCGACCTTGGACCGACATTTGGAATTGGCCCGAAGCCACGGCAGACAGAATCATAAAATACCTGGATTGCAAATATGCGAATACCAAAACGGGCAGAATAGAAGGCGCCGTTCAACGGGGAAGCCTGATTCCGAGCAAAGGACATTTGTATAAAAGAGAAAAAGAATTGCTGGCTCAACTGGATTTAGAAATATCCAGCCCCGAAGTCAAAGCTTCCTTGAAGAAATATTTTGGCGTCGACAGCCACACAAAGCTGGAGTCTTTGAACCATTGGCAATGGGTGATGCATTTGGAGAAGTTGGTGCGGTTGGAAATCGGAGAAAAGCCCACTCTTTAGAAATCTGTTGCTGGAGGAGACGTATGAGGACCATCCAGGAAATCATTGATAATGACACCGAGGAGAGCATAAAGGCGGATGCCTTCTTCGCGGAAGACGAGGCCGATATCTTTAAGCAGAGGTCCGAACTTGAGAAGGCTTATCTTCAGCACAAGAAACTGTGGGTCTGTCCTTATTGTAGGCATCCGGTGAAAATCAGGGGGAGAAAAGACGGTATAATATCTATGCATTTTGCGCACTTTGCGGACCGATCTGAGTGCCCGATAAAAACAGAAGATAATTACACCAGAGAAGAGATCCTTAGAATAAAATACAATGGTCAGAAAGAAGGCCAACGGCACGAAACGCTAAAAAAACTCATTGCGGAGCAAATTTCAAGAGATGGAAGATTTACGGATATCAAGGTCGAGAGGCGATTTGAAGGAATTTGCAGGGACTGGCGGAAGCCCGATGTGTCGGCAATCTTCAATGGAAAAAAGGTTGTTTTCGAACTTCAGCTTAATACGACATTTCTCAGCGTCATAACTGAACGAAATCTGTTTTACCAAGATAATCAGACCTATATTCTTTGGACCTTCGACCACAAGCGCAAAAATATTGATATGCGGTTTATGGAAAAAGATATTTTTTATCCCAACCACCATAATGCCTTTTTCATCGATGAACATGCCCAGCATAATCAATTCAGCCTCCTTTGTGGCTACGAAAGACCCAGCATAGTTGATGGATTAATCAAGAATGAATGGCAGCTTGAAGAAATAAATTTCGGCGATTTGACGTTCAGCCCAGATTATCGTGCCTTCTGGTTTGATTACGAAAAACAAAAGAAGTCGCTACTTGAGGAAATAGAACGGAACAGGTTTTTAGAATTTGGCAATCTGTGGCGATTTGCTTCATATGAAGAACGAGAACGGCTACTTGAGAGATACCGCCTCATTCTTGATCAGGAATGCAAGGATTTCAAGTCCCATGAATTGTCGAATCTTTTGAATGCATTATACTCGATTAAATTTAAGCAAGTTATTGGTTATAATTACGCCAAAGTCATTCAAGTGCTGCATCAATATATTGCCACTGATTCAGCCCGGAACCATCACTTTGGTGAGCTTGTTCTTAAGGCGATCAATGTTTATTCACTCAAACATATAAACGATGAAGATAGAACCAAGAAATTTAGATCCAAGGCATCGGCTTACAGAGAAAAGAAGTTTGCCCAATGTGACAAATATGATCCTTTTCTAAAACGATTATTCCCGGAACTATTTTATTGAAAGGAGAAGGATTTTCCATGCTTAATTTAATATGGTTGTCGGATTCCTGTACGTAGCGACGATCATCAAAACACACCCGGCACCAGCCGCCAGCGGACATGAGCGCAATATTCCATGTACCCCGGCAGGTTCTCGGCGAGAAACCTCTCTTCGTCCAAAAGCCGCCAGATAAGGGCCGGCAATGCGACGACGAAGGCCAGAAGTCCCCAGTATGAGCCGAGCGCCAGGGGCGTGCCGACGAAAAGGAGCAACCCTGCCGCATACATGGGGTGGCGAACGATGGCGTAAGGACCGGTGGAGATGACTTTATAGCCTTCCATTGCCAAATTACCAATGATATGAGAAGATTGGGCAGAAAGAGGTTCCTGCCTATGAAGGAATATATTTCCGCAGACTTGGTGCAAAAGGCCCAAACCGGCGATAAACATGCCCTATGGGATCTCATTCTCCGCAGTGACGACATCATCCGCAATACCGTCTTTGCCTTCTCCTTGCCCCCCGATGAGGCCGAAGACCTGCTGCAGGATATCAGGCTAAAAGTAATGAAAAAACTGCCGAAGCTGGAAAACCCTCCCGCTTACGTTACCTGGCTGAAACAGTTGGCGCATAACCACTGCGTAAATTTCCTTAGGAAGAAAAGGCCATACTTGCTGAAGGAAATGCCGGAAGAGGAAGGTGAAGATGAACGGCCGAGCATCTTGGAAACATCCAGTCTCACCACCACCAGCTACGGCGAATTCAAGAAGTTTGAAGCATCCCTGGAATATAAAGAGCGGATCGAAAAGACCGTTGGCGCCATAGGCATGGAAGCCTTTGGGCTCCTTGAAAAGCATTATGTTCAAGATTGGACGCTTGAAGAACTCGTTGACTTGGCTCAGGGCGCCAGAAGGAAAACTTTCTTCGGCGAAAGAGTCTCCATCGCCAGTGGGCAATGGGTTTTGGAAGAGGCCAATCAGAACTGGAGTGTTGCCGACTATGAAGACGCCAGAAGCAAGCTGTCAATCATCCTTGCCGATTTCAAGCCTGACGATAAGTACAGGGAAAAAAGGGTCTTGCTGGCCTCAGCCCTGTCACGCCTGGGCGACATTAATCAGGTACAGGGCCAGATATACGGACCGGATAAATCCCTTGAATATTATGAGCGGGCCATGGCTCTCTGGAACAACCTCAGAGACAAGAAAATGGCTTTCTACACCGCTCACATGATGGCCCTTAGCAATAACGTGGGAGGAGATTATCGCAAGGCCCTAAAACTCTTGGAAGAGGCTAAGAGCGGCTTTAAAGCAAAAGATGCTCTTGATCGGCGTTGGCTCGGCGACTTGGACAGAGATATGGCCTCTATCTATATTGCTTTGAATGATATTGACAGCGCAGAGTACCAGGTTAATAAAGCGCTTGCCCAGTTAGAAATGGCGGAGCATCAGGAATCCTACTTGGCCGCTCTGCGTGTGCGGGGCCAAATTGCCATCCGGCGTAAGCGTTTTGAAAGAGCATTAGAAGATCTGGAGGCCAGTGTCCGTGAGTGGCCGCTCTCCAGGGCGCTGCACCATGTGCAAACCAAAATCACCAAGGTAAGACTTTTCATGACGATGCACGAAGATATTAATAAAATATTGAAGCTTGCCCAAGAGGCAGAAAATGATTGCAAAAAATACGGCTACTATCAGCAACTAGACCACTTGCACAAACTTCTTGCCAGCTACGCAGTCACCCATCCGTTTTAACCCCTCTTTTTTACTTCCTTAAAGCTATACCAAAATCACGCCATGGTTCTTTCAATATCATCATTACCTATTCACCTTTCTCTAAAATAACAACCACTTAAAACAATTACAAATTACATTACCAAAGGAGGTATTTGCCATGCCAGACAAGGATAAGTGCGTCGAACCAAAGGTCGGTGCAAAAATCGGGGAATTCATTGCTGACGCACCCCTCTCGGCCAAGAAGAAATTGGCCATTGAAGAAACCGTCATGCTGGTGCTTCATTTGTTGCGCTGCCAGTATTGCCGGCAAAAACTCGATGAGAATGCGCGATATTATCTGGAAACCATGTGCATCATTCTGGGAGTGTTCATCGATGACCCGGTGCTAAAGCAAAAAAGGCGGGAGCAGGTCAAAAAGCACTTTTCGCAGGATGACGCGGCCGAAGATCATAATTATCACCAACCATGGTTTGATGTAACCCCGGAGGAGCGGCAGAAAATAAAAGCCCTCTGGAAAAAAGATTAATTGTTCCTTAAATGCAATATCTTAGCTGACGAGCTGACCCAAGAAGTCAGCTTTTTTATTTTCCTCCTCATTTTGGCGGAAAATTCTCCCGCTCAACTGTCTTACCCCACAGAAGCACCCTCACGTCCTAGCATTCTGGGCATGAGGGGAAATTTTGTGAGGAGGCAAGAAATTAAAATGCCAAGGTTTTTTACAGTTAAAGAAGTCGCCAGAATCTTTAGGCGTCATCCCCGAACCATTTATCGTTGGCTGGCAGAAGGTTTTATAGAAGGGAAAAAGGTCAAAGACGGCTGGTTTATCTCCGAAAAGGAAATAGATCGGGTGTTCAATGAAGCAGAAATATAAAAAACGAAGATTGATATGACACCATAGGACATCCGTACGCAGACTCGATTTCCGGTTTGTGTAACAATGCGGCCAACGAAATAAAGAGAGGATGATTTTTGGATATTTCCTTTGAAAGAATTGTGACCGGCAAAGATGAATGGCTCACCCCTCCGGAGATCATAAAAGCCCTGGGTGAATTCGATCTTGACCCATGCGCGCCGGTAATCCGGCCCTGGGACATGGCTAAAAATCATTACACCATAGAAGACAACGGCTTGAGCAAACCATGGCATGGCCGCATATGGTGCAACCCGCCGTATGGCAGCGAAACAGGCAAGTGGCTGAAGAAAATGTCTGACCACGGCAACGGCATTGCCCTGATCTTTGCCCGGACCGAGACCGGCAATTTCTTTAACTACATCTGGCGTTATGCCAAAGCCATCATGTTTCTGCGCGGCCGGCTGGTTTTTCGTCATGCGGACGGGACCAAGCCAGCCAACTCGGCAGGCGCACCGTCGTGTCTTATTGCTTACGGAGATCAGAACGCCAAAGCGTTAAAGAATAGCGGCTTAGAGGGCAAGTTTCTGCTCATATGACAGATTTTGAATCCAAAGAAGGAGAATAATAGATGGGATTAAGGAAACAGTCCTGTACTTGTCCTGATGAAACACTGGCCATTTTTATGGACTTTTATAATCTAGAAACACCTCTTCAAAACAATGAATATCCGGCAGACATGGATTTCCTGGAGGATTATCTATCACGTGGTCAATGGTTTATTGAAACTTTTGTGTTTACCAATTTTATCTCTTACGAGCGGGAGCACGAACAAGAACGAACCCGGTTTCCCAAGGTACAGGGTTTTCTGATTCAATCAAAAACAGGAGAAGAGGTTGGTGAAATTACGAAATGCGGCCTCATGGCCGACCAGGCAACTAATATTATTACCTATATCCAGCAAGCAAAGCCCAAGATTGCTATTTTGATCACTGGAAATGAAGACTTTGGTTCTATGCTTAAGCGGATGAAATTTTGTGGCGTGAAGGTGAAATCGGTTTCGATGTCAAGCGAAGTGGAACAGTATCTTAGGGATAAAGTCAACGGTTACGTAAACCTGCGTGATGCCGTGGAGGGAAGGCAGAAATTTGGCGCACAAAGCATGAATGAAGAAAGGCGAGCATCTAATGCGAACTCTATATCAGAAAGGAGGTGAGAACGTTATGGCAAACAACTCGAAACTTGAGGAACTGCGGCAAGCAGTCCTGGGTAACCAGCGCGGCCGCGAGGCAGAAGTGACCCCGGACGGCCAGGTGGTACTGAGTCCTGGGGATGACCAGGATGCGGTTAACCAACCTGACCAGAAAACGCACGCCAAGGTCTCCAAGATGTCGCCCCATACATTTGGGGCATAACCGCAAACAAGGAGGTGAGGAGGGGCCGGTTCGCCGGCCCTTTCCTCCATAGAGGTGAAAATATCTATGTTCAATTCAAGGTGGCATGAAAGGTATCCCCTGAGAATTTCAGCAGAAAAAATAATTATGGCGGAAAATCATCCGCAATTCATCCTTAAGGCCGATGCCAGGAAGCAGCTCTTTTGGGACGGTATTTTGCAAACCAATTTTGGCACCCTTTATAGGGTTAATATCAACTACCCAGACGCTTATCCCTGGCAAAAACCCAAGCTCCAGATCGTCGAGCCACGTTTACGGCCGGATGCGCCGCACCGCTTTGCCGACGGGTCGCTATGCATCTACCCAAAAAATTGGAATCATAAGCAGGCCACGGCGCCAGCCGCCGTGCCGCTGATTGCCGGCTGGCTGGCGCTGTATGAAGTGTTTTTGCGTACGGGACAAAGGTGGTGAGCCATGGAACTTATTCTCTCCGATAAGGCTTACCGCTCCATTCTGGATGAATGTCTAGCCTCTCCTAAGACGGAAACCGGCGGCATCCTGGTAGGCAAAAAAATTGGCGATCAACAAATTGTTGTGCCCTTTGCCCTTGGTCCTGGGCTCAAAGCCAGGAAATCATCAATCAGGTATTCTCCCGACGTGGAGTGGCAACAGTTCTACCTGGATAAGCTGTTCAATCGTTATGGCGTCAATTATCTGGGGTCCTATCACCGCCATCCCGGAAGCAACTGCCTACCCAGCGCCCATGATTTTAAGGCCGCCTGCCAAATCGTTACTGACCCCGAGTGGAACATTGGGGAAGCAATTTTTCCCATCATCAATCTGACCGGCAAGGGCATAAGCTTCCACCCGTATTACTTTACCAGGAAGCTGAAAGAGTTTGAAGTGATGAGCTGGCGGATCATTTCCCATAAAGACCGGCTGATAAAGCAAGTTTTAAGAAAGAGGTAATAACCAATGAAACCAAAAATAATAATACCTGCGGATTTGTTCTCAAAGATAAAGTCAAAAAAAGACGGCACAAAGCATTGCTATGGCCTGACCCGGCTTAGCGAAGGACTGGTGCAGATTATGAGACTTGAGCCGCAGGATGATCTTAAGAAGGTAGCGCGCATCCGGGCCGAGGGCATTGAATTGGAAGAACCGGCCTGTTTAATTCATTTCTCAGAAATGGAACCGATCCGCCTTGACGCCGAATTCACCGCCCGGTCGCGGGACATGATCGACACCAATGCCCTGGCCGGCAAGAAGGCTGTCTTTATCGGCGTGGGTTCGGTCGGGTCGCAGCTGGCCCTGCAGCTTGCTCAATCAGCTTTGGGCCATTTTAGCCTGTGGGATCTGGACCGGCTTTCCGCCTCCAACCTTTCCCGGCACGCTTGCGGTCTGACCGATCTGGCCCGGTTTAAAACCAAGGCGGTCAGGGACCTGATTTTGAGTCGCAATCCCCAAGCCATTATTCAGGCTTACGAAGACGATTTCCTGGCTCTGTCCTGGTCTGAGCAGGCCGAGCGGCTGGCAGGCGCTGATCTGGTCATTGCCTCCACGGATTCCACAGCCGTCCAGTTTATGGTCAACGAAATTTGTCACGACCTGAAGATCCCTTCCTTATACATCGGTTGTTACGAGCGGGCTTGTGCTGGCGAGGTGCTTTTCGTGGTGCCGGGAAAGACTGCCTGCTTTAACTGTTTTATGGAGTTTAGGCAATCAAGCCTTATCGATCTAAAAAAAAAGAACACCGCATCCCATATAGCGACGAAGATCCGTCCGAATTTAAAGGTGAACCCGGCTTGGCCATTGACATCGCCTATGTAGTGGCCGTGGCTTCGGCCTATGCCCTGGCCTTGCTCTTGCCCGGCTCCAGCCGGGGAAGGCTGCTTGATTACGAGCGGAACCTGACTTTGGTGCACTCGGGTAGCATCCCTCAAGGCCGGTATGGTGAAATTTTCCAGATGCCCTTTGATCTCTTGCAGGCACGGGTCAAACGGGATCAGGAATGCCCGGTCTGCCAAAATAATTTTGCTTTATAGGAGAAACGTATGGCTCGTCAACCCACCCTGGCTGAAATTCTAAGCGACGATACGGGCAGAATCCGGCCCGAATTTGGCGACATGCTGCTTGAGCCGCCGCCCAGGGTCCAGGCCCCAAGGCGGGCCCAGGTGGCTCGACAGGCTCAAGCCCAACCACAACCATTACGCCCGCCCTTGGGCAGGGGCTGGATAATCACGGGTTTAATCATATTCCTGCTCTTCTTTATCATCGACGTATTCAGGGATTTTCAGGCAAGGCGCGTTGAACCTCCGGATATCGTACACAGAGAGATGGTTATTGAACCTCCCCTGGCGCCAGCAGCGTACATACCAACCGTGTATAGGGAGGCAGTAGCCAAAGATAACGTCCTGATTAACGTCAAGGTCACGGGCGTTGAGGAGAGTCCCAATCTCCCGGTTACGCCTCGGCCTGTAGAAAAGGAAAAAATAGCACGGGTGATCGGCGATTTTGTGAATATCAGGACGCAGCCCAACCTGGAGGCAGACATCATTGGCAAGGTCAAGCAGAATGAAAGCCTCAAGGTCATTTGCTTTGAAAACGGCTGGTATCGGGTGGAGTTGGTTGATCATAATACGGGCTATGTCTTTGGCGCATATGTCTGGCCGCGCAATTTTGATCTTTATCCATATAAAATCGCCATGCTGAAAGCAGGCCAGGAAAAGATTTTAATAAAGGAAATGGGCCACCCCTCGCATTATCAGGCGCTCTGGCCCAACGGAGAGACAACCGAGGTTTTAAAAGAAGATGTGGAAATATATTGAGAAAATACAAACGATTTTAACCAGGGTATGGCGGTTGAAGAGGCCAACCTATCTATTGGCAGCTTTGCCGCCGTTAGTAATCTTCGGCCTGCTTTGGTTTCGGAGCGATCACCAAATTCAGCCAAAGCCTGGTGTACAAAGCCGACAAGCTATCTCAATAGCTGGCAAGCAAACAGAGGCTGAAACTGTGGTTACATCCGGTTTTGTACTTTATGATCTATCTTTGCCCGCTTGGGCCAAGGGGTTCAAGATGCCCATCGAGGGGGCGCAAATTCCGCAAAGGCTGGAACGGCTGCCAGGAGCGGCCAGGGAATATCGGAACGGCCGCCACGAGGGAGTGGACATTTACTGTGCTTACGGCACCCCGGTCATGGCGTCCAAAGACGGCTATGTGCTGGCCGTGGGTGCTAACTACAGTGAACTGCCCCAGGCCTTCCGGGACAGGCTCCTCAATATATCCCACAGGCTGGTTTCCACGCCTGCCGAAGTTACGGACATCCTGCATGGCCGGCGAGTCATCATAGATCACGGCTATACTGACGGCCGGTGGGTGATCACGGTTTACTCGCACCTGGCGGAAGTGGAGCTGGATATCGAGCCCGGAACTTTTGTCAAACAAGGCACAGTCATCGGCTACGCCGGCAATTCCGGCACCAGTCAGGCCGGCACCCATGAGGGAACTCACCTTCACTTTGAGATACGGGTTAATGACCACTATCTGGGCGAAGGCATGAGCCGGGAAGAAGCCGGCCGGCTTTATGCGCTTATTATGAACGGCGGCCAAAGATGATTTGGCAAGGCATCGAACGCGGCCTGATCAAGGCGCTGGAAACGGGCCTGACCTGGGGAAAGGGTGACGGTCAGGAACATTCACCGACTGGTCTGCTCCTGGGCATGGCCTCCCATCCATATGACCCCAGAAAATGGCAAGAGGTTTATCTGCCCCACCGTGATCGCCTGAAGCACCTGTATATCCTAGGCTCGACCGGCTCGGGCAAGACCAAGCTGATTGAATTCTTCCTGCGTCAAGACATCCTGGCCGGACGCGGCTTTTGCCTCTTGGACCCGCACGGCGACCTTTGTAATAACATTTTGCAGTACATGGCTTGTCTGGCCACCAGACCGAACCCCCTGCCTTTTTTGGAGAATCTGTCCCGACGGCTAATCATCATCGAACCATTCAATCAGGAATGTGCCGTGGGCTTTAATCCTCTGGAGGCCAAGCGTCACTCCGCCTTTGCCCAAACTTCCGAGATGATGGGGATCTTCAAGAAGATCTGGCAGGATGCATACTGGGGGCCGCGTATGGAAGAGCTTTTGCGGGCAGTTTTAATCAGTTTGTCTGAGAATAATCTGACTCTCTTGGAGGCGGAACGTCTGTTGACCGATTCATCCTTCCGTGACCAGCTGACCCAGGGATTAAAGCACGACGCCACCAGGGATTATTGGCTCTGCCGCTACAATGCGCTTTCCGACAAGATGCAGGCGGTTTATCGCGAACCAATCTTGAACCGGCTGTCGGTCTTTACCGGCGATCCGGGACTACGGCTCATGCTGGGTCAGGCCAGAAGCACTATTGATTTTCGCCAAATCATGGATCAGGGCAAGTGGCTGATCATCAACTTAAGCAAGGGGCAACTCAGGGAGAACGCGCATCTTCTGGGCGCCCTGCTTATTGCCAAATTGAAGCTCGCTGCCATGACCAGGACCGATATTGAAGAAAGGGCACGCAGGCCTTTCTTTGCCTTCGTCGATGAATTCCAGAACTTTATGGGCGAAGACTTTGAAACCATTATCTCCGAGGCTCGTAAATATAGGCTGGGATTGACGCTCGCGAACCAGAATCTGGATCAGCTTGATTTGAAGCTCAAAGCCTCCATTCTGGGCAACGTGGGCACACAGATATTTTTCCGCTTAAGCCACCGCGATGCCGCGCTGATCTCCCAGGAGATAGATCAAAGAGCGCGTCCTCTGGTTGAAAAGAACCTTATCGACTTCAGGGTCGGCCAGGCCTACGCCAAGCTGCGAGGAGAGAAGCCAAGACAGCTGCAAACCATACGTGTCCAGGAAGCCAAAGCAAACCCCGAATTTTTCCAGCTCATCAAAGACATTTCTTTTGCCAATTTCACCCGCCCCAGGAGGGTGGTGGAAGCCGAGATTGCCAAGCGGCAGGCCCTGTCTTCTTCGGTAACTGAACCGGCCATTAAGCCGATCTCGAAAAGGTCAAAATCAATGGCTGGCCAGTTGGAAGGAGTCGCGGAGGGCTGGAATGACTGGTGATCGTCTGGTTAAGATAAAACCGGCAGGCCGGAAAGCAAAAAGTCCCCTGGTGCTTCAACCCCGCGATGAAATGATCATGGCTTTGGTTTCAGAATTTCGCTTCCTTTCCCGCGAACAGCTTCAAAGGCTATTGGATTTTCCCTGTACAACTCGCATCAATATCCGCCTAAAAAAGCTTTTCGACCACGGCTACCTATCCCGCTTTCCCTTGCCCACTGTGGCCGGCAAGCCCAAAACGATCTACTATCTTGGTCCCCAGGGCGTTCTTGTGCTCGCGGAGAAACTGGGCCTTGACTCGCGGGCCTTGGAAAAAGAACGGAAACAGCTCAACAGAACCGCTTTCTTCTTAAACCACCAATTCTTCCTTAACGAGGTCAGGATCGCCTTCAGCTTGGCGATCAAGGATCAGCCGCAGACGGCTTTAGATCGCTGGCTTAAAGATTGCCTGATGATGTTTTCTAACAGCCAACGAAAAAAGACGATTCTTAGGCCTGACAGCTGCCTTTGCCTCACTTATCAGGGCCGGCTCTACAGCTTCTTTGTGGAAGCGGATTGTTCCACCATGACCACTGGCCGTCTCAAGGCTAAGGCCACAACTTATCTGGATTACGCCCGGTCTGGCCGCTGCCTTCAGGATTTTGGCTTTCAATTCTTTCGGGTGTTAATTATCACCAAGGGTCAGGCAAGGCTTACGAGCCTCAAAACAACCATCGAAGAGCTAACCGACCGCTTGTTCTATTTCTCCACTCGCGATCAAGTCTGCCAAGATCCTGTCTTGGGCCGCATCTGGCAGCGCACCGGCCAACAGGGAATGTTTTCATTACTGGAGAGCTGAGTGCGTTACTGTCCCCACTGCCGCAGAATCAACCCAGGAAGACCGCTGTTTTGCCACTTTTGCGCCCGGACCTGGCATATCCGGATATGCCAGCGCGGCCATGAAAATCCAGCCCATGTTCAGTTTTGCGGCACCTGCGGCTCGGCTGATTTGACAGAGACTGCTGGCCCCAGGTCATGGGTCATGATTTTGTTCAAGGTCATCCCCTGGGTTCTTATCGGGTTGCTCGTTTATGGGCTAATAGCCGGCCTTGTTAATTTGTTCAAGCCATCAACAGTTTCTCCTTTCCTGCCTGTTATCATCGCCATCTGTTTATTCGTATTTGTTCTTAGGCTTGTTGTGTCAATGTTGCCAGGGTTTATCGGCAATAGTATCAAGAAGTTTTTTGGGTTCATTCGGAAGATGATGGTCAAGGCGATTGTCTGGTTTCTGGGCAAGATGTGGGAAGTATTTAGGTGAATAAAATGAGGGTGATTTTATATTTAGTCGGGGGGTAAGGAACGGTGGAAAATGGATTGTAAGTTGTTTAATATATTAATGATAACATTTGAGGCGGGTAGTGCAATGATTGCACTGCCTATTGCACTATGTGCTGCACTACTTTCGCAGCCTGATTTACAAAGTCATTATAGTGATTGTCGCGGCGGAACAGCGGTTATCGCGCAAGCACTGATTTCACACTGGGGCATCAGGAGATGAACGTGGAAAAAATCGACAATTACGAAAAAATGCAAGACCTGCCCCAAACTGGTCTATTGCGAATCAAGCAAGTCCTTCAGTTTGTACCGGTATCGCGGTCAAGCTGGTGGAAGGGGGTAAAAGAGGGGCGTTATCCCCAGCCGGTAAAACTCTCGCAACGCGTTACCTGCTGGAAGGCAGCGGATATCCGTCGCATAATTGAGGGAAAATGAGGTATGATCACGGTAATTATAGCTTGAATATTGTGCAAGGTAATGGTAACTTCCGCCACAGAAAAAAATGTAGCAATTTTAATTTTGGGGGTATTTTTGGGGGTATCGTAAGAATTGGCACAAAATTAAATGGTGTGATATCGAGCAGTTAGATTATTAATTTGAATCCTGCTCCCCCGCCAATATAGATGGTTTTACCGAACAACAGCGGGGACGCGATGCGGAAGCCAGGGGGACATGCACCGGAAGTCTCCGCAGGGAAGCGGTGCGTGTCCCCTGAACTAAGCATCGTGTCCCCGGAAAAAAAACGGAGAGATGGCTGAGTGGCCGAAAGCGATCGCCTGCTAAGCGATTGTACGCCCCTAAAAGGTGTACCGCGGGTTCAAATCCCGCTCTCTCCGCCATTAAAATATGCGCCCATGGCTCAGCTGGATAGAGCGCCAGACTACGAATCTGGATGTCGGAGGTTCGAATCCTCCTGGGCGCACCAATCAAAACAAGGGGTTAGCGATAAATCGTTAATCCCTTGTTTTTTATCATCACATTCTTTGCCGCTTCTTTACCGCTTTGGGATTTATTTATCAGATCATTTTCTTTGTCAGACGGCTATTGCCCCTTGTTGCTGATATAGGTATTTCTGGAAACCTGTGAACAGCTTGCCTATCTCCTCTGGCTGGCCGAGATCGTCCACGGCATCCTTAATCGAATCGTGATATTTGAGCCGCAGAAGGGGGGTCAATTTCTCTTGATTCAGTTCTTCTACCCCAACGCGGACATAATGGGATAGGACAAAATCAAGGAAAACCTTCTGCTTTGTGTTGAAGTGCGTACTGATGATAACCTTAGCCTTCGCTGCACGCTCTTCACGCGTGAATGGCAAGACTGCATAAGCCACGTAAGCCAGCACATCAAAGAGATCGCTCTTCTCGGCGTCAATGATCCTCTGCATCTCGGCAAGTTGGTCCTTGCCAAAACCCTTCTCGGCAAGTCCCTCCAATAGCTTCCTGCGCGTATCCGGCACGCTCCATAGTGAACGCAGCTCCTCTTCATCCTTGAAGAAGCCCGGTAGCCTGCCAAAAAGCTCTTCCATGAACTGCTGGGCCGACATAGGTGTTCCGTCAGGATGCCAGAAACTCGTCACCATCATGTGCTGAATATTCCGCTCCTTGCCGTCAGCAAGTTTTACCTTCGCCTTTTTTATGCACACACAGGGTCGTTGCCCACACTCCAGACACGGTTCCTTCGGGCACTCACAGGGCCGCCTGCCGCACAGAAAGCAGGGTGGCGGTGGTTCCTTGATGCAGCGGCAGGGGTAAGAGCCGCATCTCTCGCATGATTCCGGCTCCAACGGCTCCCCATCCCATTCCGGGTCGTTGAAGTGATGGTGCGCATTCACAAAATCGTAAATGGTAAAGTAATCCTTACCATCATACAGTCGCGTGCCTCTTCCTATGATCTGCTTGAATTCAATCATCGAATTGATCGGGCGCATGAGAACGATGTTACGGATATTGCGGGCATCGACGCCTGTAGCCAGTTTCTGCGACGTGGTTAGGATAGTAGGAATCGTCTTTTCATTATCCTGAAAGTCGCGCAGATGCTGCTCACCGAGCGCACCGTCATTGGCTGTTACCCGGTGGCAGTAGTTCGGGTCTGTGCTCGTCTTCATCTGGTTGATAAGGTCGCGCACGGCCAGTGCATGATTTTGCGTCGCGCAAAAGACCAGCGTCTTTTCTTTCTGGTTTATCTGCTCCAGGAACAGCTTCGTGCGGTATGCTTCCCGTGCTTTGATCTCAATGATCTTGTTAAAGTCGTCTTCCCTGTAGAGCTTCCCGGTTTCGATTTCCCCCTCCACTACCGTATCGTCGGGTGTATAGACATACTCGTCAAGGGTCGTGGAAATCTGCTTGACCTTGAACGGCGTAAGGAACCCGTCGTTGATGCCTTCCTTGAGTGAGTAAATGAAGACCGGGTCGCCGAAGTAGGCGTAGGTGTCAACGTTGTCCCTGCGTTTGGGGGTCGCGGTCATGCCCATTTGCACAGCAGGGGCAAAGTAGTCCAGAATGCCGCGCCAGTTGCTTTCGTCGTTTGCGCCACCACGATGGCACTCGTCAATGACAATGAAGTCGAAGAAGTCGGGTGGATACCCGCCAAAATAGGGCGACGGCTGGCCGTCTGTTGGTGGGCCGCTCATAAAGGTCTGGAAGATGGTAAAAAACAGGCTGCCGTTGGTGGGCACTTTTCCCTTTTTTCGTATATCCTCCGGTGCAATCCGCACCATTGCATCCTCTGGGAAGGCTGAAAACGCATTGTAGGCTTGGTTGGCCAGTATGTTACGATCAGCAAGGAAGAGGATACGAGGACGGCGCGACGGCTCTTTGCTAAGATTCCAGCGACTATGAAAAAGTTTCCAGGCTATCTGGAAGGCGATAAATGTTTTGCCTGTCCCCGTGGCGAGAGTGAGTAGAATCTTTGGACGGCCCCCAGCGATGGCCTCCATTACACGTTCAACGGCGATGTCCTGATAGTAGCGGCTGGGATGCGACCCGCCCTTGTCCTCAAATGGTATGGCGGCAAAGCGGTCACGCCACATATTCTGTTCGGCAAAGGTCAGATTCCAGAGTGTCTCCGGTGAAGGGTAACATGATACATCGCCCTCCTTGCCGGTCTGCATGTCGATGCCGTAGATGCCCTGTCCGTTGGTGGCATAGGTAAAGCGCACGGCCATTTTACCGGCATAGTCTTTTGCCTGCCCCACACCCTCAGTCAATTCTTCATCCCAGGCCTTTGCTTCCACCACCGCCAGCTTACAGTTGCGATAGACCAGGACATAATCGGCGGTGAGTGGCTTACCACGTCGCCCGAGCCCTTCGATGCGGCCCGGAGTGATGGGATACTCGCGCCGTATATGGCTGCCCTCGACTACGCCCCAGCCAGCCGCCTTCAGGGCAGGGTCGATATGTTCGGCTCTTGTTTCGGCTTCGTTCATTCTTGCGTCTCACCAGTGCAACGTTAAGAGATTTGCGTCTCACATTTATAAATATATGAGACACAATCTGTTTTGTGTCTCTTGGATAAGACTCAAAGTATCTTTTTCCCCTCAGCGATGTTCAGTAATTCAATAAACGCGAAGATGCCCGGTCGTCGCCCTTTGCCCGACAACAATCCGTCATAGCGCGCCAGACCTACATTGGCCGGACCGATGAGCGGGATCAAACGGGGCCAATCAAGCGTCTGGGGAGGAAATTGACCCAGATGATACCGGACAGGAGTTGACGCCATAAGATGATTCTCCTTATAGTTCTCCGCTAAATGCTTGGTGAAGCAGTGACTTCTTCAATGCCTCCAACGCGGTCAGCTTTTGCTGGTAGATGGATTCAAGTCGTTGTGTTTCCTCACGGAGTCCATCAAGATGATTGGCGATTCTATCCTGTTCTTGAATAGTCGGTAAAGGAATCAACATCGACTTCAGGTCGCTAATAGACAGGTTCGGTTGCATCAAAGTATTTACCCGACCTCTCACATAATCTACAACTATCTCAGTCGAGAGATAAGCAAAGAGAAAACGTTCTGTCAGAATATCGGGAATGGTAATTATTGCAGCAACCCGCTGGTTAAGGAGTGCACCATTATATTCATTAGGCACAACGGCTACCTTGAGTCCCCCTAATATAATTGTTCTGGTCAGGGCAAGAACAATACTCCCTTTCCTCACTGACACGGCATCAAATTTTTTGTCGAAACCATAAGGAAGATAGCTGTCCGAGACACAAACAAACTCCCTGACTCCAACGTTAGTGATCTTTATACATTTCACAATGCCCTTCGGGGAGAAGTCGGTGCTTTTGAATGCATATCCGTTGATTATCGATGCCACCTTTTCCAAAGGCTTCTCCACCCACCCCTCGCCGCGTTGGGTGAAGACAGATTGCAGGTGGCTTTCAAAAAGAGCGCGGGCGTTTTGGAGGTTCTTTTCGGCGTTGGCTTTGGCGGTGGCGATGCCTTCAAACGCTTCGTTGAGGATGGCGACGATGCGCTGCTGTTCGGGGAGGGGGGGGACGGGAATAAGGGTGCTCTTTGCCTTGATAATCGTATATGTTCCGACCGTCGCCCCAACGGAATCGTCAATCTGGCTTCGCAGGTAATCAGACTGAAAAGCGTATTCTACAAAGCGGGAATCCGTTTCGGTCTTCTTCTTCAGCCAGATAATGTTCCCGTCTTTGAAATAGAATCTGTCGTCTTTCTTCACGACGTAACAGATGCCCAGTGTTCCGACGCCAGTAACCATGATGTCACCCGCTGCGGGAATGCCATACTTGGTTGAGTATCGGTCGAACATTTCTTCCGAGATGAATAACTCGTTGTCAACGAATCCATGTCTGGCGAGTTTGACGATTTCCCTCGCTCGGTAAAATGGCACTCCCTCCGTCATCCAGTCGGCCTCGAACACTCTCTTGCTGGACGTGATGTCGAACAAATCTCCCAGCTTCTTTGTCTGCCAGCCCCCCTTCACAGCAGCCCCCTGATATTCGCCAGCACTTCCGCACTCTCGGCGTCCAGCGCGGCAATCTCGTCCATGATGTCCTCTGGACTTCGGTGTGTTACTTCCTCACCGCCGTTAGGGTTCTTTACAGAAAGGTCAAAGGTAGTCTGGTCTATGGTGTTGACGTCCACGCTCCAGCTCTTGGGGGAATCGGCAAAGGTCTTCTGCAATTCGATGAACTCGGCAAGGTCGTCTTCGTTGAGGGGGTTTGTTTTTCCCATGTTGCGGCCTGGCTCAAGCTGGTAATACCAGACCTGCCGGGTCGGTGCGCCTTTGTAAAAGAATAAAACCACGGTTTTCACGCCAGCGCCTAAGAAGGTGCCACCGGGACAATCGAGGACGGTGTGCAGGTTGCAGCTTTCCAGTAACAGCTTGCGGAGACTCGTAGATGCATTGTCAGTATTGGAAAGGAAGGTGTTCTTAATGACCACGCCGCCACGCCCCCCAGCCCTGAGCATCTTGATGAAATGCTGAAGGAAGAGGAAGGCAGTCTCTCCGGTGCGAATAGGGAAGTTTTGTTGAACCTCTTTACGTTCCTTGCCACCGAAGGGCGGATTCGCCAATATGACATCGTAGCGGTCTTTCTCCTGTATGTCGGCCAGATTCTCTGTCAGCGTGTTGGTGTGCAGGATGTTCGGGGCGTCGATACCATGCAGGATCATGTTCATGATGGCGATAACGAAGGCAAGGGACTTCTTCTCTTTGCCGTAAAAGGTGTTGGTCTGGAGTGTGGCGAGGTCTTTGGTGGTAAGGTTACCCTTGTCCTTCAGGAAAACGAATGATTCGCACAAGAAGCCAGCGGAGCCGCAAGCGCCGTCATAGATGCGCTCACCGATCTTGGGCTTGACTACCTGAACGATGGCACGGATTAGTGGGCGCGGGGTGTAATACTCGCCACCGTTCCTCCCCGCATTGCCCATGTTCTTGATCTTGGCTTCGTAAAGGTGGGATAGCTCGTGCTTTTCCGTCTGGGAGCGGAAACGTAGTTCGTCGATATGGTCGATGATTTCGCGCAGGTTGTACCCGCTTTGGATCTTGTTCTTGATCTCCGCGAAAATCTGCCCGATCTTGTATTCAATGGTGTTTGGCCCACTTGCCCTCTGCGTAAAACTACTCAGGTAGGGAAAGAGCTTCTGGTTGACGAAGTCGCGGAGGTCGTCACCAGACAGCGCTTTGTGGTGGTCGAGCTTGCCATCCTGGCCCTTGGGTGCTGCCCAGCTTTCCCAGCGATATTGAGCGTCGAGGATATAGCTGTACTGATCCCCTTCCAGTTCTGCCTCTACTGCCTTATCTTGCTCCAGACCGTCCAGGTATTTCAGGAAAAGTAACCAGGAGGTCTGTTCCGTATAATCCAGCTCAGTTGTACAACCGGCCTCTTTCCGAAGGATGTCATCGATATTTTTGAAGGCCTGCTCGAACATGGTCCCCCGTATTATTTTTGATTTGAGAATTAGCGACCGAAATCTACCTCTTACTAAGAGGTATGTCAATACATCCTTAGTCTTGGGGAGGTACGCTACTAATCACAAACAATACTGCGCCCCACGGAAAGACCGTCGGATAAAACAAATAATTGACGAGCTGGGCCAAGGAGACAGGCTGATCGTCCCGGAGCTATCAAGGCTCGGGAGAAGTATGCTGGAAATAATGGAGATATGTAAGCGGTTATTAAACCGCCTCTGGTTTACGCGGGTTTGACCAACGCCTTGTCGATGTATTGTGGCAGCAGCGCCCGGTACTCTTCTTCAGTGCTGGCGTGGGGAAGGCGCTCAAAAAGATAACG
>Ga0209514_10001855_pt1 | contig 34685 bp, 37 predicted proteins | sample Subgrocontami58m_FD_187452 | JGI IMG/M metagenome (GOLD analysis project Ga0209514, IMG submission 187452) | Subsurface groundwater microbial communities from S. Glens Falls, New York, USA - GMW37 contaminated, 5.8 m (SPAdes) (version 3) | ecosystem: Environmental > Aquatic > Deep subsurface >...
GCAGTATGTCAATATTATTTAGTGTCTACATTACGGAACCAAAAAAATACCCCTTATCCTCTATATTCGCAAAGAATTACAAGCAGTTGGACTGGCCGCCGTGACTACACAATGGCAGGAACTTCAGCATAGCAGCATCAGACCAATGCCCACGCGATCAGTAAGCGCCGGCACAGCAGTTCCTCTTGCGGAAAATCTGATAGGTGAAGTCCTCGCCCGCAACGGGGAACTCCTTTCCCGCGCCCCAGATGATCGTGCTGCGCCCGAACGGCTGGCAGCAGGTTCCCCCGTCCTTTTGGGTGTTCGGTATCGGGTAGACCATCTGCATCTTGTATTGGGTCTTGTCCATGATGGGTTGCGGGTAGTAGCCGCACAGCCCCGCGTCCCCACTCGCGCTCCAGGTCGCGAGCTGCCGGTGCATCTTGGCTGCCATGCGCTGGGTCAGAAGCGTGGAAGCCTGCACGCCGCCAATATGGGTCGCGACGTGTCCATCCATCGGGTAGATCGAGCCTTGGCAACCCGCACACCAGAACAGGCTCGCGAGGGGAAATCCGGCGCTCGCGGCGACGCAATCGGCGGCACATGCGGCCTTGGCGAGCGGGTTGGCAAACAGCACGGCCTCGGGATTGAGAATCGCGGTCAGTTCGTCGTCTGCCCACAGAGGATCGACTTCGGTCAGGTAAACGAGATCGAGCGAACCCTTCTCAAGGCACGGAAAGTCGAGCAGCACTTCGAGCCAGGTGAGGATGGGGTTCGCGTACCAGTGAACGTGGTAGAAGCTGTTTCGCGTTTGGCTGTCGTGGCCGACCTGAGCCCCGCGCGGCACCTCGACGCCGGGGTCGAGCCGGATGCCGCCCAGACCCACCATGCAGAAGGGCGTGCGCGTGACGTCCACCAAGCGCGCCGGCTCCCAGAAGCCGATGTTGAGGCCGATCCTGGGCGGATTGTTACAGTAGCAAACGGGCGAGGAAGGGTTCGCGATGTCCTCCTGACCATCGGACAGAAGCGTCATTCCGCCGATGGTCATCGGAAAAATGCAACTCCAGCAGATGTCGGTGATCGGGTTCATGAAGCGGCCGTGACACGTCGAATCGGCCCGCGCTGGCGAGGCGAGGGCAAGCCACGCCATGAAGAACGCAGCCAAGATGTGAGGCTTAGAGGATTTCATCGATGCGAAGGCGCTTGCCTTCCTGAGACACGAGTGCCGGTACGTGGCGGATGCGGAGTTTTGCGGTCAAGGCGCCTTGCTGGTCGTAGTAGACCGGCAGCTTCCACTTGTGCGCGAGATTGAGATAGGAACCCCCGGTGAGGATGAGCTTCACTTTTCCGTTGTAGCGATCGAGGAGGTGCCGGGCGTGTTCGACCTGCCCAGCATCACGCGCGTCGAAAAAGAGCAGGTGTTTGGAGAGCGAGACCGTTTCGAGCGGGTTCACCTGCGTTCCCGGCGACACGATCACCCTGCCTTCGGCATCGGTGATGGGGTAGGGAACGACGATCGTGGGGTCGTAGTAGAAGCTTCTGGGTCGCGTCGTCTTTGTGACCGTCGCCACCGCGGCGGGGTGCTCGACTTCCCGCTTCGCGTTCGATCGCGCTTCTCGTTGCAGCTTGGCAAGAGCGCCGCTCGCCTCTGCCTCCCGCAGTTTGGCGAGGATGGCTTCAAGCAAACTCGGCTCGCCGATGGGGTACACCGGGCCGATCACGCCGAGGTCCTGGGCTGCTGCGGTGGCCGCGAACAGCAAGGCGACACTCGCGAGGACCGCGGCACAGGCGTGGAGTACCCGAGCCGTGCAATGTGTACGAACATCAAAAGAGCACATATGCCCGTCCGATGATCTGGCTATCCGCCACCCAGCCCGTCAACTGGTAGCGCGAATCGAGGCTGTCTGGATGTGGCGCCCGGACGTAATAGCGCCCAGGAGGAAGTTCGCCCGTCGGACCGAGGGCGAGGGGTACGCCTCGCTGGCTTTGGGTCTTCGCTGTTCCGACGAAATCGCCGTTCACGAAGAAATCGCGCTCGGCGCGGCTTATCGTGTCGCCAGGCATTCCGGCGAGAATTTTCACGAACGTGACGCCGGCGGGATAGCGACCTCCGCCCGCCCAACGAAACGCGACGTACTGCCCGTGTGCCGGGAACTCCCCCTTGTGGATCAGGAAGACGCGGTCCGGGAGGCTTGCGGAACTGTTGAGGCCGAGCGCGAAATGCATCTTGAAGAAAATTGCGGCAAGTGCGACCACCAGGTACGCGACGCTCCAATGCCCAAGGTGCGCGCGAAGGCTGCGGCCAAAGGTCTCCGTATCGAAGCGGAATGGCAGGACACGGGGCGCGGATGCGAGGCTCATACGGTCACTGCAATCCCAGGCGACGGCGCACTTCTGGAGTGAGATCGGGCAGCGACTGGCGCTCACCGATCACAGCGCCGCGTGCGAGGATCAAGCAGCCGCATTCCTTCGGAAGCGTCTCGATGAGGGTCGTGAGTTCCGCGCCGAACGCGCCTGCACGCTTGAGAGCACTGATGCGCTCTTCGTCGGTTGCCTCGCGCTTGGTCAGCACCGCGGCAATTTGTGCTTCCTTCAGCTGATAGAGTTCGCCCACGTCCAGGGTGGCGAGCCGAGGTGCGCGTGGCGGCGCGATCCACGTCGCGTATCCGAAAATGAGCGCGGCATTGATGAGTGCGCTCGCGAGAAGCAGGAGCAAGTCCATCCTTGCTTTCATCGCCGGCTCCGATCCTGGAGGACCGCGTCGATCGCCTGCGACACGCTAAGCCCTGCGGCGCGCTTTTCGTTGATGGCGGTGAAGTCCTCCGCGCGACTGCTGAAGAGCAGCAGACTGTAGGGATCGACGATCAGTCGTCCGATGCCGCTGCCGGCCGGCGAGTGGATGAAGATCTCCGAGTAGGCGCCGTGCTCGGTGCGAAGCGACTGAAGCAGGCGCTTCATCGCGTCATCCATGCTGAGTTGCCCAAGCTTGTCCATCATCTCGATCGACTCCGGCTTCCGGCGCAGGAGGAACATCCAGTCGGAATTGTCGAGCGCCGCCTTGGCCGCCGGATTGCGATAGTAGTCATCGATGCCTTGCGTCGCGGACATGAACGCGCCCTTGTATTTGCGCGCGCGCCGGTAACCCGCCTCGATGAACTCAGCCGTGGCACCGCCGGAGAGCAAATCCCAGGCCTCGTCGATGATGACGATCTTCTTGCGCTCCCGGTTGAAGTACATCTCGCGCGTGATGCGGTACATCACGATCAACAGCACCACGGTCTGCAGGTCCTTCTTTGCCTTCAGTTCCTCGAGTTCCAGAACGATGAAGTCGGCGCTGAAATCGATCGTGGCATCGCCCTCGAAGTACTTGCCGTAAGCGCCCTCGCGCGTATAGGGGTGAAGCATCGCCGCCAGGTCCTTCAACCTGCGGTCGTTGTCGTTCTTGTCGGCATCGAGGCGCCCCGTCGCCAGCAGGTCGTGAATATCCGACACCGTCATGGCGTTCCGCTTTTCGTTCCAGACCCTTTTGATCGCGGCGCCGAGCGTCGAATACTGAAAGCCGTTCAAGGGCTCACGGGGGGAAACCATCTGGGCGAGCAGCGGCTGCAGCAGTTCCATGTCCTCGTCGATGTCCTCCACCAGCGTGAAGGGATTGAGCGACAGGGGCGCCGATTCGGAGAACTCGATGAAGCCCCCGCCAAAATGCCGGCAGGCCTTCTCGTAAGATCGTCCGACATCGATGATCCACACCTTGGCGCCTGTGCCCAGGTACGCAGCGGCGATCTCGTTCAAGAGCAGGGACTTTCCCGAGCCGGAGGTGCCGGCAATGGCGACGTTGTAGTTGCCTGCGGGATTGTCGTAGACATCGATCTGCATAATCTGGCCGCGCCGGCCGCCGAAGAAGAGTACCGGAGTGCCGGTCCCCTGCCATTCGGCGATGACAGGGGAGAGGTGCACGGCATTGGCGGAGGTCTTGGTGGTAATCCGCTTCATGCGCTTCAAGTCCGCGTGAAACGGAGCAGACAAAGTCATCGGGAGGCTGCCGATCAACGCCTGGGTCATCATCAAGGTGTCGTTCGTCAGCTCGAAACCCCGCGCCCGAAAAATAGCGCGCGCCGATTGTTCCGCGCGTGTGACTTCCTCGGGCGGCGCGAACAGAGCTACGGTGTGATGCAGGTCGACCAGTTGCTGGCCGTCGTCCAGAGCCTTCAGCACGATGTCCCAGTCGGCCTTCCTCTCCTGCATGTCGGGGAGAAACCGGGCCATGTAGCTTGTTGCGTTGGTGGTAGCGCGAGCGGCTTTGAGATAGGCCCAGTTGCGCGTCGCCTCCGGGTCGAGCACGTGAACGCCCAGGGTGAGCAGGAACGGGCAGGGAAACTGCAGCGTGCCTTGATACAGGTCGCCGATCAGGCTACCCATGTTCCAGAGAGCGAAGCGCGGGGGAAACGAACGTACCGAGAGCAGTCGCAGATCGGTGGCAGAGGAGTCCGCCGCATTGGAGAGCTGGATTGCCGCTTTACGAACCTGCATACGCGTTGCCCGGTCGATCACCTGGTCGCGCAGTTCCCGGCCTTCGTCGTAGATGAGAGGAAGTGGATCGCCGGTTGCTCGATGCGGATCTATGAGTGCAGAGACCCAATTGACGAGATCCGACGCAGTCCACGCTCTCGAAGGGAACCCCGCCGCGTGCAGCGTTGCCCGAGCGCCATCGCGCAGCAAGAGGAGATCGTCAATCCGGGCGAGTTCCTCCGGATTTCCGGGCATCGACACGCCGAGCACCAGGCGAAAGTCCCGCAGCAGATAACTCTGTGCCGGTACCAGCGTCCTGCGGCTGCCTGCGAGGTAATGCGCGACGCGCTTTCGCACCATGGTGCGGTAGATGTTGGTATGTCGCCCGGCGCGGCCCCGTGTCGCAAGTTCCGGGACCTCGTTATCAGGGAGGCGCATGCGCGCGTAGGTTGCAAGGCGTCCGCGAATGTCGGGACTCGCGAACAGGTGAAATTGAAAGCCGGTGCCGGGCGGGGATGCTGCGAAGAGGCTCGCCAGGACTCTCGTCATTTCCTCATCGGCCCCGGACTGAGGCCGAAGCTCCAGACAAAACGCCAGCGAATCTCGGTTGACGAACACCTGCTCGTCCGCGAGGTAGGCGCGATAGGGGAGCCACGCAGAGAAGGATGCGGCGTCGTCCAATGCGGCTGACGAGGATCCCGGTGCCGAGCGGGGAGAGAGGTCGGATGCGTGCGCTCCCGAAAGCGCGGATTCGATGTCGGCGAGGAGAGTCTTCAGCATCGGCTAGTGCTCAGGTGGTGCCGCATCAACGGGCGATGTACTGGGTCCTGATGCTGCCGGCAGCCGCTCCAATGGCGTCTCCGAATCGCTCGGCGCCTTTGAAGGCGTGACGCTTGGAACTACCGGCGCCGGAGGTGCAACGCCGTCAATGCCGCTGCGTGCTGCGGGCCGAACGTGCTCGATCAGCCACCGGCCGCTGTCGACGATGACGTGGAGGTACCCCTCCTCGTGCAAGTCGCCGTCGCTGTCTTCCCACGGCGCAATCCAGACACGGAGCAGCCGCGGATTCGATCGAATCGTGTCGCCGGTCGCGCCCGGAGCGGCGGGCTGACCGAGTGTTACGGACGCTGCCCCGTAAACAGTAGGCGCTGCAGAAGGCGATTGCGCATTAGGCGACGGCGTAGGCCGAAGATTTCCGTGAATCGCGTTTGCATAGACTCCCGAGACGGAATTGCACATGACGCCCTCGGGTGCCTTGCAGCCGTAGTTCTCCGTTCCGCCGAGTCCAGACAGTGAGGAGGCGCAGCCGGAGAGCGTCACGGCGACGAGCGCCAGCGGCACGCCGAAGCAACGGATCATTGCGGCACGCCCTTCACAGCAGCAGATCCGAGGCTACCTGCCGTAGTGCGGCCAAGCCACGCATCGATCTGCGCGCCGCTGGCCGCTCCTGGAAGCACCCGTCCGTCTGCGGCGATGAGCGTTGGCGTGCCCGTGATGCCGAGACGTTCGCCTAGCGCGACGTTGCGGTCGACCGGGTGAATGCACTCCGGAGACGACGCGGCCTCGTCGCGCCACATCAAGGCGTGCCAGGCAGACACTCGGTTCTCGGCACACCAAACGGCGATGGCCTTGCCTCGCGCGTCCGGATGCAGGGACTCGATCGGCATCACGAACGTGTAGATCGTGACATCGGAGAGGTTTTTCATCTCGGCTTCGAGCCGCCGGCAATAAGGGCAATCCGGATCGCTGAAGATCGCAAACGTGCGAGCGCCCGTTCCGCGAACTTCGCGGATCGCGTCAGCGAGCGGAAGCGCCGCAAAATCGATCCGCGTGATCGAATCCTTCCGTTCCGCGGTGAGATCGCGCTGAGCCTTCATGTCGAACAGGTGGCCGAAGAGGAAAAACTGTCCGGTCTCGTCGACGTAGGCGAGGTTATTTCCCATCGCCACTTCGAATACCCCCGGCCAGGCCGTTCCAGTCACGGTGCCGAACTGAGTCGCAGGATAGAGAGTCTTCAATCGGTCAAGGAGCGAAACCGAAGGAGGTGCGCTGGACTGCGCGAAGCAGCTCGCGAACAGGGTCACGCCCATCAGAAGAGCGCAAAAAGCGGTGCGAAGGCTATTGGTCATCATCATCGTTCCTTTTGAGTTGGCGTGAACGCTCGGCAAGTTGCGGGAACTCGTCCTGGTCTCGGGCTTGCGCATCGAGTGAGCCTTGTAGCGCGACGCCCTGCGTCAGAACGACATCGACCGAGCGGCCGGCATCGACCTCGATTACGGGAAACACCTTCTCCGCAAGACTGATGTAGTACTGCGCGAGGCGATCGAGCGCACGACCCACGCCCGTGCCCAGGCCAGCCTGGATCTGCTTATCGGGTTCCACGCTGCTGGTCGATCCAAGCGGCGAGATGGAAAGCGTGGTCGCGTTTTGCTGGAACGCGTGTCCTATGCCACTTGCCACGCCGGCGATCAGCGCATTGGCGATAATCTGGACTTGCTTGGAAACTAGTCGGCCGCGCATTCCCGCTTTGCCGTCCTCGCCCGCGACGTAGCCCTTAACCGCTACGTCGATTGCCGTTCCGTCCCGAGTGACGCAGGAGAGAGATTCGGTGCGGATGTAGGCGCGCTCCGAACTGATGTCGCCGTAACCCGCACCGATGACGAAGCATTCCTTGATACGCGAACGGAACTGGTTCGGGAGTACCGCGTTATCCATCAGACGAAGGAGAACGGGTTGCGGATTACGCTGCGCCATGCCGCCCGTTGGGGCATCGAGGCCGCCAAGAAGGATGGCACGTGTGAAAGCGCCGCTCGGGATATAGCGGCGCGAATCGCGCACTTGCGGGGGCGGTCCTTTAGACGGATCGGCTGCGCCTTTGCCGGGCTTCGCGTTTGTGCCGTCCGAGAGCGCGATGCTGATGATTCCCGAAGGAACGAGGGACGAGTTGCTGCCAAGCGTTGCGCCCGGCGACGAGATTCCGGTCATCGAAGCTGGGCGGGCCGGTGGCGGGGGCGGGAGCCGCTGTAGGTTGGCAGCAGAATCTGCTTGCTCTGGAGTCGGCCGGCCAGGGGCGAGATCGGGTCGCATGGCCGGTACAGCGATCGGCGGCGGAGGAAGCGGCGTCAGTTTGGACTGCTCCAGCTTCTGCAGCCGGTCCAACATCGATTTGTTCTGCCCCTCAAGCTCGTTGTTGCGCTGTGAGACCTCGCGCGACCTCTGTTCGATCGCCTTCAACTGGGCATCAGCCTGGCCGCGCCAGGCGTCCCTGGAATCGACCTGGGTGCCAGGAGCGAGGATGTTGGTCATCTTCGGCTTCGGGGCAGGCTGGTCCGAATTCCGGGAACCGGTCAGGGCGACGGACAGCAGCGCGGCTACGACGATCGCGCACGCGATGCCGCCCAGCAGCAGATATTGACGGCGCTTCGCCGCGGCGGGGCTGACGGAGGTTGGGTCAGTCATCGGCATGGCGCTCCCGGATCACAAACAGGTTTGTCGATTCGCCCGCGCGCAGGGTCCGCTGCTCCAGGCTCACCGCCATGACGCCTGACTTGTACAAATCAGACTCGGTCAGACTGAGGTCGGTCTTCGCGACGTTCGCGAGCTGGTACTTTTCTCCGACGATCCCCGTTCCGAGGTATACGCGTTGCAACGTCAGGCGTACCCCCGGCCAGAGCGCAAGCTTTCGCGTGACATCGCGGATCTCCATGCCGTTGGGCAACGCGTCGGTGGCCAACGCGAGAAGCAGGTCTTTGATCGTGCGTACGTGCCGGCCGCTGCGCTCGATGCGCGAAGGGGAGGTTCCAGCCTCGCGCCCTTCCCGGATTACGATGCTGTCGGCGGGCGAGTCGATCGGCTGCAGCAGTAACGCGACGGTACTGCGGTCCGTTGAGACAAAGATGTTGATCGGTTTAGTGCCGTCCGCCTGCGTCGGGCGGATGAATACCTGGCCCTTCTCTTCGTCCTTGTCCAGTACGAACTCGCCGGCGTTGCCGGTCACCTTGCGGATGCGGCCACGCTCGAAAGAAATGCGGGTCAGCTCCTTCTGCGAAATCTTCGCAAAGGCGGTCTCACCGTTTTTGGCGTCCACGATCTGGAGCGCCGAAGCGGGGAGGCTAAGCGCCAGCAGCAGCAGAAGCGGGGCTTGGCTTGGTCTCAAGCGGATCATTGGCGTTGGTCTCCCGGAAGGCTTTGAGGAAAATCTGTCCCGCCGTGTACTGAAATTCGACGGCGTAACCCTTGGCGACCTCGGATACGCGCCGGTCGCTGATGAAAGTCGTGAGCTGTCCGCGTATCCCTACTTTGAGGGAGCGTTCATCGACGATAAGGTCTCGCGGGCTGAAGACGGTCGCGGCCCCGTCGCGCTTCAAGCGCTCGGCAGCGGAGGAAAGGGCAGTGCGAAGTTCCCCATAGGCGGCAGGCGCCGCATACTGCAACAGGACCTTGGACTGGTGATCGATGCTCTGCGGGGTTACGTTGAGCGTCAACTGCATCAGGAAATAACCCATTTGTTCTAGGTATTCAGCGCTCACGCGCTCGTCCTCGACCCAGAACGTCTTGTGAATAGTCGGCGGCACCATGACCACACGCGCGTGGCTCGACAACCGGAAGGCGAAGGCCGCCAGAACCAGATTGGTGAGCATCGATCCGAGGAGCAGGGCGAGAAGGAAGGCGAACGCACGGCGTGCGCTCGCGAGGTCCTGGCGCATCCAGGCGAGCTTCATCCAACCATCTCCCGGAGGTAGGAGGGTGGCGTTCGCTTGAGCCCCGTAATGGCCGCGGGGAGATACCAATAGATCAGGTGCAGCGCGTAAGCGGGATGCTTGCCCGACTTCGCCCGGCCGTAGGCGGCGGCAAGAAAAACGCCCAGTGCGCAGCCGCTCACGAAGAACCCTGAAATCATGCCCGCCAAGGCGCAGCTCAGTACCAGGAGCGACAGGTCAAGGTCCCACCAGAACATGCGTGGCGGATCGTTCAACCGTCTGGGAATATCGAGCGAAATGTCGGTCATAAGTAAGCGTTCGGCGCGTCAGATGACTGCGGTCATGATGCTGTCGATGACCGTCGGCACGTAGACCATGAAAAGCGCGAACACGACGCCCACCAGGGCCGGAATGGGCGAGGAGCGGGCAATACCGATACCGGCGCCCAGAATGAATGCGGCGATGGCGATCGATTTGCCGAGAAAGCCGGTTGCCCAGTTGAGCAGCGTCGTGTAGATAGTCTGGAACTCGGTGCCGGTGGTCCCGGCGAGGGCGGACCCCGCAAGCAGGGCGAGTCCAAGGGCAAATACTGTGGTGCAGGCGGTCTTGCGCATGACTTCAATCTCCAAGTGGTTTCAAATTTGAGGTAGAGGATTTACTGAGCCTGCGCCAACTCGCTGGCTGCCCGCGAGCGTTGCGCCGAAACCACGCCGGTGCGGAGATTGCGACGCACCTTGTTGATGTAGACGCGTCGCGATCGGGGACTCACAGCGTTGTAGGCGCCAACCGCGTCCCAGGTGTATCCGAGCCGATAGAAGTTGTAGGAGAGAATCCACGCGCCGACGTGAATGTTGGTGCAGGGCTCAAGGAGATCTCGCTCACTGATTCCGTACGTGGCGAGTGTCGAGAGCCACACCGAATTGATCTGCATGAGCCCGATATCGCGTGAGCCGTTGGGGTTACGGCCGATCGCGAGTGGATTCAAGCCGGACTCGGTACGTGCAATCGCGTAGAGCAGAGCGCTATTTACTTGGTAGCGCGTTGCGGCATCGTTCCAGCAGGCATGCGCGGGGATGGCCGCCAACAGGGCAAGCGTGAGCGCGACGCGCGCGTAATGCTGCCCGTGATTCGTTTTCACAATGACCTCCCGTTTATTTCGTTTTCACCGCCAGATCGGATGTGCGGTGGTACGTTGGCGAGAATCGTAACGGCGACAAGTGCCGATGTGCGCTCGAATCATGGCCTCGACGAAGCCACGTTATCGCTTGCATTCGGCGTGAGAAGGTGCGCGTGTTAGAAGCGCTTGATCCACGCGTCAGTCCCCGCAAATTCCAATGAGTATCGCGGCGAAGGGAAGGAAAACGGGAAGCTACAAGCGGCCCAACTAGATCGTTTTACCGTTCTACCAGAGGTAAAAAGCTCGCCTTGTGTTCAACTGCACCACACCGGTTGATGAAACGCGAAATGCGAAAGGGGATTGCGTGTGCAACAGCGATGGCCATGCAATACGAGTTCTCGCATTCTGAGTCAAGGAAAGGGCAGGGCTCGTGTCAAGTCGAAACGTGGCTTCGTTGAGGCCACGTTCACGATGGAACCGGTCCGACGGACCGGCAATACTTGGTTCGGCGTGACGAGAACGCAATCGTCTAGGCGACCCAGAGACCTGATTTTGGCGGGCACCGTGCCTTTATCGGCCGCGTCATTCCCCAGCCAGAGTCATAGACACTGGGCTGAGGTGTGCCTAATTGGGAGAAGTCGAATTGATTGGAAGGCTGCTCTTTCGCGGCAATCGGCTCATCGAACCACTGGGCGGGCTAAATGCCCTGCCGGCCGATTCATCTGAAAGGCAACTTGAAGGGGAATTCCCAGTACTTACCGCTGACATACTCATCGAGCGCACCGGGACGAAGCCGCTTGTTGATGCGATGCGCACCAAGCTCGGTTTCCCCAGCGAGGTGTTTGACGGGACCGTGTGGCCGGTAATTTCGGCGTTCGCCGAATTCGTCCAATTGTTGCCGGTGTCCGAGTCGCACCATCACGCCAAACCGGGCGGCCTATTCGTTCACTCAGTCGAAGTGGTCAATCTTGCGCTCGATCTCCGTCGCGGCCAGATCCTGCCCAGGGGCGCATCCCCCGAGGTAATAGGGGAACAGGCACATCGGTGGACGTACGCTGTGTTTGTTGCGGCGCTTTTGCACGACGTTGATAAGGCGATCGCCGACTTACGTGTCGTCATGCGAAAGCGCACGACCGGAAGCGAAGCTTGGTCACCACTTGCCGGGTCGATGCTCGCATGCGGCGCGACTAGCTACCGGGTTGAATTCACCGAGCGTATCTCGCGGCGTCACGATCCGCGCGGGAAATTGCCGGTGCAGGTCTTCAACCGTTTCGTGCCCGAATCAATCTTGGCGTGGCTGTCTGCTGAGGGAGCACTCGTTCGCGACCTTCTTTCCCAGCTCTCAGGAGACGAGGCAGGCGATGATGGGGTGCTGCATGAACTCGTGTCTCGGGCCGACACGGAATCCGTGCGTCGAAATTTCTTGGGCGGATCCAGGGTGCGATTGGCGAACGGGCCGCGTCCCCCGATTACCAAAACTTCTGAACAAAGAACGAAGGCGGATGAGGAACTTCCACGCGACCAACCTGGCGCAAACGCGTCCTGCTCGCAGACACGCGGTGCAATTGAAACGGCGACACGCTGCGAACCAGCGAACGCTGCCCCGGAGGCTGAGGAATACCTGGAGGCGGTGGAAGAAAGAACGGACGCAGGTACTGCGAGAGCAAAAGCGGCGATTCAAGATCCACCACACGCCGCTCCGATGCTCCGTTCCCCCGTTAAGCCGGCGGGTGTAGTGAAAAGGGAAGGGCTTGGGCCGCGCGGCGAAAATGCACCCGAAGCCGCAATGCGCTTCATGGGCTGGGTTCAAGAGGGACTCGCGAGCGGTGAGCTGCAATTTAACGAATCCGGTGCTTTAGTGCATTTCGTGCCGGAGGGCATGCTCCTCGTCTCGCCGCGCATCTTCCGTGAATTTGCGAAAGTCCACGGCGACGACGGCAGGGGGCCAGCCGAAACCGGCGATAAAGCGCAAGCCGGAAAGGGCGTTCAACGGCAACTGCTTCGAGCGGGATGGCACGTTCAGGCCGAAAATGGCATCAATATCCTCGCCTATCAGGTGGTCCGAGGCGGCCGCACAATATCGCAACTGTCCGGTGTAGTGATCGAGGAGCCAGGGCGCTTCGTGACCCCCGTGCCGCCGGCGAATTCAGTGTTGGTGCGCGCAGCCACTATTCCCAGAGACTCGGCGTCTTGAGCTATCCGCTAGAAGCCCGGCTGCGGCCGGCCTACGAACTGTGCTCTGCCGCGGTCGCTGCGGTGTGCGGCATCGCGATCGGTGTAACCCCTCAAACATTCCTTCTTCCTCAAGGTGTGTCATGGGGAATGAGTGCGGCGTTTCTCATGTTGGCGGCACTGCGAACGGTGCAAGGGTGTCTTGTCGTCCGCTACCGCTGGAATCTCCGACACCAGCGCGAATATGTTGTGACTTCGAACGACATCCCATGGTCGGAAAATCAGTTGTTTCTCGGCAGAGGTTTTCGCTGGGACCAACGGCACACGCAGCGATTGCATGAAGCGAGACTTCCGTTCAACCAGGATCTGCTGAAGCCCGGAATGATCTCCGGCATGTTGGGCGTAATACAGGGTCCGTCTACCCCAGTCGTTTCGGTAGGCGGTGACCCTGCGATCCATGGTGTCGAGCCCGCGGAGTCCGATATCTGGATGGAAATCGGGGATCGAGTTGGCCACACGCTGGTTCTCGGTACGACCAGAGTCGGAAAGACGCGGCTTGCCGAGCTTCTCATCGCTCAGGACATTCGCAGGGGCGAAGTCGTCATCGTGTTCGATCCGAAGGGAGATCTGGACTTGCTGCGACGCGTGTACGCCGAAGCGAAAAGAGCAGGGCGCGTCGGCGAATTCTTCATGTTCCATCTCGGGCACCCGGAACTTTCGGCCCGGTACAACCCGGTTGGCAATTTCTCGCGGATTACCGAGGTCGCAACCCGGATCGCGGGGCAGCTTCCCTCCGAAGGAGAATCCGCCGCGTTCAAGGAATTCGTCTGGCGCTTCGTGAACGTCATGGCGCGCGCACTGGTGGCGCTCGGCCGCAAGCCCGACTACGAGCAGATCAATCGCTACGCTTCGAACGTCGAACCGCTGCTCGTTGATTACTTCGAATATTGGTTTGACCGCGAGCCGGCGGCGGCTGGCTGGCACGAGGAATTGGAATCGATGCCAATCGACAAAAAGAGCCTCGACAAGGGTCTGCAAACGCGAGGAGTCCGGGCCGTGACCTTGGTCGAGTATGCACGACGTAAGAAACTCTACGATCCGATCGCGCATGCGCTCGCCTCGACGCTCAACTACGAGAAGAGTTACTTCGACAAGCTGGTTGCGTCCCTTCTTCCCCTCATGGAAAAACTCACCACTGGACGGACGGCCTCCCTGCTGTCCCCGGCTTATGACGATCTTAACGACTGGCGACCCGTATTTGATTGGACCTCCGTGATCAACCTGGGCGGAATCGTGTACATCGGCCTTGATGCCTTGTCCGATTACGAAGTCGCTGCCGCGGTAGGTAATTCAATGTTTGCGGATCTCACCAGCGTCGCGGGAAGCCTCTACAAGTTCGGGGCTGGCCACGGGCTGCCCGGAGAAACGAAGTCCCGCCGCGTTGCGATTCACGCCGACGAATTCAACGAATTGATCGGTGATGAGTTTATCCCGTTGCTCAACAAGGCGGGCGGAGCCGGGTTCCAGGTAACGGCGTACACGCAGACTTGGTCGGATGTCGAGGCGCGCATCGGTTCCAGGGCCAAAGCAGGGCAGATTGCGGGGAACTTCAACACCCTTATCATGCTTCGCGTCAAGGAGATGGCGACGGCAGAACTTCTGACCGATCAGCTCCCGGAAGTGCGCGTCGTGTCGACCGTGGTGGCATCGTCGGTCACCGATACCAACGATCCGGCGGACTTTGCCGATTTCGCAAGCCGGAACGAAGATCGGATACTGACGGAAAGCACGCCGACCCTTTCGCCGAGCGATCTGGTCCAGCTACCCAAAGGCCAGGCCTTCGCACTGATTCATGGAGGCCTGCTCTACAAGATCCGCATGCCCCTGCCGGATGGAAGCCACGACCCGATGATGCCGGAGAGCATTGCGGCGATCGGCAAAGAGCTGAAAAGCTTGACCGGTGTCGATATTCACGGGAAACCGGCGGCGGTGACTGGGGAAGGGAAGGGCATTGGCTTCTAGGAACGCGTCTTTTCACGAACGCGGCATCGCGGGGGCGCTATTCGCGCCGCTGAAATGGTTCTTCGGTGGGTTATTCGTTTTGCTCGCCTTGGTACTCGCCGCGTGGATCATCGATTGGGTTTTCGTGTTCAAGGTGTGGCCTGATGGGCTCGAACAGTTGCAGGGCCTCCTCGACGAGGACCTCGCCACCGCAGCACGGCTTTGGAGCTCATATAGCGAGTTCCCAAGCTTCGCCGCGGCGACGGCTAACTTTCTCTACGCGATGCTTTTCAAGGTGACGGGAATCCATGACATGGGCGTGCGCTTTGCGGAAGGCGCGGCGCTTTCCATTCCCGATACCGTCGTTCGGCACACGTACATCGCCAACTTCGAAGCAATCCGGGTGGCGATGGCCGGGACGCAATTGTTCGGGATAAGGCTTGCAACGCTGCTGATGGCTACGCCATTGCTCGCACTGGCCTATTTCGTGGCGTCGATCGATGGACTCGTCCAACGCGCTATCCGTCGAGCGAGTGGTGGGCGGGAATCAGCAAGCCTTTACCATCGGGCTAAGCATCTTCAACTGCTGCTGCTTGTCATGAGTGGGGCCGTAGGTCTTCTCCTTCCGATGTCGCTCGATACTCGGTATATATGGGTGCCCGTCGCAGTCGTCCTCGCAATCCTGGCGCGCATACAGTGGGGTTATTACAAGAAGCATCTTTGACAGCGACCCATAGGGCCGGAGGAAGAACGTGAATGCCATGCAGTTCGACCCATCAAAGGTATGTTCTTTGATGCTCTTGTGTCGCCAAGTTCTGCGTCTTTAGATCCCAATCTATCGTAAAAATAGCCGAACGTTCCGCGCGAAACGAAAGCAGCCGCCGCCCGTCTTTGACGATCACGCTCTCGGTCTCAGCAAAGTTCAACGTCCGATCGGGTCCGGTTCGATTGCACACCAGCAGGGGGAGTCCAGTGTCGCGAGTACATTGTTCCCATTCGCCATTCGGGCCATAGAGGCCTGGGGTGAGCGTAATAACCCGTGGCTGTCCCCAAGGCGAATCCAGCCAACACGTCGGTTTGCCAATGGGTCTGCTGCTTCATGCGACCAATCGCGTTATCGAGGCCGGCCGGCGGTAATAGGGCTAATTCAAGACATCTCCGAGAAGAAGCGCGCCGACGAGAAAATTCAGCGCTACGTTGAGCAGATCAAGACGGCATTTATGAGCACGGTGCAAGTGGCAACAACCTTGAGTGAAATGCGCGATCCGTACACCGCTAGCCATGAGCGCCGGGTAGCAGAAATCGCCGTGGCACTCGGGGCAGAACTGGGTGTTGACTCGCGGGTCCAAGAGGGGCTGCGAGTAGCCGGTTATCTCCATGACATCGGCAAGATAACGATACCGGCGGAAATTCTCGTGAAAACGGGCAAACTCTCACCTACCGAGTACCTATTGATCAAAGAGCATCCAAAAGCCGGCTACGACGTCCTCAAGGACGTGGCGTTTCCCTGGCCGGTTGCGCGGGTGGCACTGGAGCACCACGAGCGAATAGACGGTAGCGGTTACCCACATGGCCTCAAGGGCGAGGACATCCTTTTTGAACCGCGGATCATGGCGGTCGCGGACGTGGTGGAGGCGATGGCATCGCACCGGCCATACCGTCCGGGATTGGGCATCGATAAGGCTCTTGCCGAGATTGAGCGTGGAAGAGGCAGTTCTTACGACCCTGCAGTTGCCGATGCATGTCTGCGTCTGTTTAGGGAGAAGTGCTACCAACTACCGGCATGAGTTAGAGGGCGAACCGGGCGACTGCGCTGCCCGCTTTCGGTCCTTCCAGAACTCCTTGTACGCCTGCGTGTCCAGAAAACCAGCGTAGTCTCGCACGATTCGCAGCCTTCCTTATCAACCCGCTGGTGTCGCTTGCGTTATTCAGGCTCCGCCGCGAGAGCCACCGAGATAGGTGTGCACGATATCCTCGACCGCTCTGGGCTCGATGGCGAGCTCGTGTAGACCCGGCAGGGTCCCGCTCGGCACATTGTTCGCTTTGAGAAGGTCGACCTGACTGGTGGTGAGCGGCGGACTTGGCAGGAGGAACTCAAACAACCGCGCCTGAAGCTTGGCCAGCGCAAATGGTACCGGCACGAGCAAGCGCTGTCTGCCAATCAGGCGCAGCGTGATCGTGACCAGTTCGCGCAGTGTGTACACTGCAGGACCAGCGAGCTCGTACGTGCGCCCAGCGGTCCCTGGGTCAGCGAGTATGCGGGCGATGGCTTCTGCCACATCCTCCACGTAAACGGGCTGCAGGCGGGTGCAACCACCACCGATCAGGGGCAGCACCGGGAGCAGCCGCGCGAGGTGGGCGAGCGTAGTGAACAGGGCATCGCCAGGACCGAACATCGCACTTGGGCGGACGATCGTCGCGCCCGGAAACGCCTGCTGGACCACTCGTTCGCCTCGTCCGCGCGCGCGGATGTACGCAGAAGCGGAATCAGGATCGGCGCCGACGCCGGAGACAAGCACGAAGCGGGCAACACCGGCGGCATCCGCCTCGCGCGCGAGAGTCGCGGCCCCTTGCTCGTGCACCGCCTGGAAAGTTACGCCGCCCGTTTCGACATAGGCGGAAACCGCGTTGACGACGGCGTCGGTGCCAGCGACCGCAGCCGCGACCGCGACTTGGTCACGCACGTCCGCGCAAAACACCGTGACCCGCTCCAAGCCAGACGCACGCAGGACACGGCGCGCCTGGTCGAGATGCCGGACCGCTACGCGCACCGTCGTCCCCTCGGCGGCGAGGCGCCGCGCGAGACATCGACCCAGGAATCCTGCGCCGCCGAATATGCTGACCGTGGTCATGGCCTTGCCAACGATAGCAACGGAAGCTGACAAACTTATGTATTCTGCGACTCGCCGCTGCACACGAACTCAAGTTATTCGATTATGAGCGGCCTAGTTCCTCTGTCAAGCTGAAACTCGCGAGTATTTGGATCCACTTGGTCACGCGCCACAAACCCAGATTGGCTTCATGATTGCCCCCTGGTTCGTAAAACAAGTCACCGCATGCTATGAATTGTCTAGAAAGATTTTTCGCCGCAAACCGCGGCTGCGGAAGGCGGTGCGCCTCCCGCAGCAGTGCTAACATGCCCTGTTGTTTGCGCGGTCGGCATTGACCAGATTGCGCAACTTGATTGACCAGGGCAAAGCATTTTCAAGCACTTGGCGAGAAAGAGAAAAAGACCAGAATAACGTGGTCAGAGCAACTCGCGCACGGTGGTCAATCCTACTCACGCAGCAACACATGCCGGCAATTGGTGGCCCTTTTCACGGAACAACCGCAGGCAGGCGTCTGCGACCACCGGATCGTAGATCCTGCCCCGACCGCTTTCTATTTCGGCCAATGCCGCATTGATCCCCAATCCGGGCCGGTACGGTCGGTGCGAGGACATCGCCTCGATTACATCCGCCACCGCCAAAATCCGCGCCTCGAACAAGATTGCGTCGCCCTTGAGTCCGTGCGGATAGCCGCTGCCGTCCAGTCGCTCATGGTGCTGCAGCGCCACCTCGGCAATCGGCCATGGAAATTTCACGTTCTTCAACACATCGTAGCTCGCTTGCGCATGTCCCTTGATTAACTGGAACTCGATTCCAGTAAGTCTGCTGGGCTTGGCGAGAATTTCTGCCGGGATGGTCATCTTCCCAACATCGTGCAGGTGACCAGCCACGCGCAGACCTTCCTGGCGCCGTTCGTCCAATCCGAGTTCGGCACCAATCGCCACCGCGATTTCCGCTACCCTGCGTTCGTGGCCAGCGGTGTAGGGGTCGCGCATCTCGCTCAACGTGGTGGCCACCTCTACAGTGCTCATGAACGCGGTTTCCAGTTGCGCAACGTGGCGCTTGACCTGGTCCTCAGCGCGCTTCTTCTCCGAGATGTCCTGGATCAACCCGATCACCGCAGGTCGGCCGCGATGGCTCGCGCGCGATCCGTGGACGCCAATTCGGGTCATCGAACCGTCTTTGCGTAGACCGGTGAAGTCGTAGCTGACAGTCCCAACTTCCCCTTCGATCCGCCGGCGGATATTTTCCAAAACGTTGTTATGGTCCTTCTCGGCGATTACCGTAAGAACATCGCAACCGATCAGCTCATCGGCGGAAGAATAGCCGAAGATCTCAGCTAAGCGCGGATTGACGTAGGCGAACTTGCCGTCCTGGATTATATAAGTGCCGGCGATCGACTGCTCGACTAATCCCCGGAACTGTTCCTCGGCGGCGCGTAATGCCGTCTCCGCCTCCTTGCGCTCCGTGATGTCGCGGAATATCCCCACCACACACTCCCTGCCGCCAAGGCGAATGGGCGCGGCTTTGATGTCCGTATACAATACCGAACCGTCCTTGCGCATCACTGGGACATCAGTGGCTGTCTGTATCTCGCCGCGCCGGTGGCGTTCGAATTGCACCATCACATGCGGCAAATCCTGCTCGGGATGGATATCTGCGACGCCAAGGTGGGACATTTCCTCGACCGTGTAGCCGAGCATATGGCAGACGGCCGGATTTGCAGCCTGGAACATCCCCGTGTGCGCATCCGCAACCAAGATGCCATCGAGTGCGCCTTCGAAGATTGGGCGTAATCTGTCCTCAGATTCCTGCAGCCTTTCCTGCGCGTGTCGGCCCTCAGTCATGTCTGTGCCGACGCACTGGATCTCAACTAGCTCTCCGCGCCCGTCCCGGATGATGCTGTTCTCCCATCGTATCCAGCGCCATTCGCCTCGTATCTGATTGCGCACCTCAACGAAGCAGCGATGGGGTGGCTTCTGCAATTCAGCCATTGCAATTCTGGAACGCTCCACATCGTCCGGATGAATGTTCGTGAACGCGACATCGCCGATTCTCGTCTCGTATGCGTGCGCGAACGCCTCGTTCATGTAAGTCATGCGATATTGCGCGTCCATCCGACAGATGAACGTGTCCTGGCTGTTGAGGATGCCAGCTAAGCGCTGCTCATTCTCGCGCAAGGACTTATTCGCCTTCTCTAGTTCCGCAGTGCGCTCGGCGACGCGGCGCTCGAGCGTTTCATTAGCCGCGCGCAACGCAGCCTCCGCCTGCTCGCGGTGCCCCACTTGGCTACGCAACTCGCGATTCGCGCTTTCAAGCTGCTCGCGGCTGGGGATCGTAAGGGCCTTGGGAATAATGGGCCAAAACAGAATCGCCGTCGCAGCCGACACGATTGCGGTAAGTGTCTTAAGCCCCGCATCGGCCCAGTAATCGGCATGCCAGATATTCCAGACTGCAAAAAGGTGCGTAGAGCCGCACGCCAGAACAAAGGCACCAAACATCGAAAACATCCACGCGTAGGGCAGATCTCGTCGCCTTCGGACGAAGTACCATAGAGCGAATGGAATCGAAAAGTAGGACGCCGCGATAATGAAATCCGATATGACGTAGGTCCACAACAACAACGGCGTCCACAGGAAGCAATACCCGTGCGGCATGAACGCACTGGTCCCTACGTAATGGGATACGGTGTCTACCATGATTAGCTCCCGCAGCTTATTTTTCGTTCTTGCGCGGCAGCCCCGGCGCAGTGGCACGGGGGTCTGTCAACGAGTATAGCTTAAAGGACGGCGTTGGTAAGGTCTCTGCTTTCGCCAATAACCCGATCGCATTAATGGATATTTTCAATTGAGTCCTAAATTGAAAGCGCTGCAGAGGCGATCGTGACAATCGCCTTACAGCTGCACCGGCAGCTACTCGTGTGGCTGTAGAATGGCGGCCCCATGCTGCCTCTGCGCTGGACAATCGCAGCCCCGTTAGCGCCCGCTATGCGCATCATGCGCAAGTCGGGCTCGCTCACGGCTCGGCTGGCCCGGAGCGGAACAGTGTCGGTGGACGTGCTTTACAGCGGCTGGGACACGGCCCGGCCGGACGAAGCCTCGGAACTTGGGCTGTGGCGACCTGGCCGCCGCCTGTTTGCGCGCGAAGTCTGCGTCCGCTGCAACGGCGAGGCGGCGGTCCTCGCTCGCAGCGTGACCACTGTCGCTTGCGCCAAAGGTCCGTGGAGGCGCTTGCGCTCGCTTGGCCGGCAACCGTTGGCGCAGGTGCTCTGGACCGACCCGCGCATTGTTCGCGGCCCGTTCGAATATTCCCGACTCCCTGTCGCGGACCCGCTGATCAGAGCGATCGGCGGTAAGGCGCCGCTGCCGGCCCGGCGCTCGAGCTTCTGGCTGCAAGGTGAGAAACTCATCGTGCTCGAAGCTTTCGTCGGATTACCCTGGCCTGCTCCCGGTTGGCCGCCTCCACCTGTCGCCCCATGAGCGCAGAAATCGACTTTCCCGCCGACGGCGGGCGGTCGCGGGCGAAGTTTGGATGTCCGCGTTTGATTATTCAGGCGACGACTTTCGGCTAGGTCGTGCCGCCGCCGATTTCAACCACCATCAAACCCGTTGGTTTCCTGGCATCACCTCAGCGGCAGAATCTACCGTTGAATCTCTGCTTCTCGAAAGCGGAATTGTTGTTTTTTCCGGAACCACGGGGGCAGCTACGGCGACTAAGAATCGACGTTCAATCTGGTGGCTGGGAATAAGTCGTTAAGCGCAAGACCTTGCTGCCCGCTCCTCTTAGCCTAACATTCGAGACTGAAGCCGAAGGCGACCAGTACGCGCTCGTTGGGCTGCGCCGCTTCCCTTTGTTGGTTGCGTATCCGGAGTTCCTTCCGCGAATCTACGCCCTCGTTTGGACGGCGACTGCATATTGTCCCCGCCGGGAACGTCACCAATTAGCCTCTGTCGAATGAGGATCTTTCAAAAATTGAGTTTCCTGGGCTTACGCGACCGTGGCGTTCACGTCACGTTGCGGCCGGCGCCCGGTAGGAGTGGAGATGCACATTCTCCTCGCCGACTACAACAAGACTTCCGCGCTCCCGGTCATCGAATTCCTCCGGCAGCAGGATTACCGCGTGACCTATGTGCAGGATGGTCGGGCTGCTGTTGATGCCTATCGGGTGGAGCCGCCGGACCTGGTGCTGATGGACATGGTGATGCCGGAAATGGACGGCATCGAAGCCATCCGCCGCATCAAGGCGCTGGGCGGCGCGCGCTGGGTTCCGGTGATTCTGACGGCCGCACTCTTAACCAAGGAGGATATCGTCGCAGGACTCAATGCCGGTGCTGACGATTATCTGATCAGGCCCATCGTCTACGAGGTGCTCGATGCCCGCATGCGTTCTATGGCGCGTATCGTCGCCATGCAGGATAGCTTGTTGGGCGTCCTCGACAATGTCTACGAGGCAATCTTAACCATCAATGAAGCCGGCACGGTGCAGAGCTACAACAAGGCGGCGGAACAGATCTTCGGCTACAGCGCCGCCGAGGTTATTGGCACTAACGTCAAAATGCTGATGCCGTCGCCTTACGCCGAGGAACATGACGGATACCTGGAGCGCTACCTGCGCGAGCGCACGCCGCACGTCATCGGCATTGGCCGCAAGGTGCGGGGGCGCCGCAAGAACGGCGAAACCTTCCCGATGCGGCTCTCGGTCACGGAGGTGCGGCGCCATATCGGCAGCCAGTTCATCGGGCTAGTCAGCGACATTTCCGCCGAGGAAGCGGCGCGCCAGCATATCGAGTTTCTCGCTATGCACGATCCGCTCACGGGTCTGCCCAATCGCGCACGTTTTAACGAGGTGCTCGGAGTGGCTTGCGGGCGTTCCCGATGGCAGCCCGGCGCCGTGCTGTTCATCGATCTCGACGATTTCAAGCCGATCAATGACCGACATGGCCACGAATTCGGGGATGAGGCCTTGATTACCGTCGCCAAGCGACTTCGCCACAGCGTCGTCGAGCAGGACATGGTGGCGCGCCTCGGCGGCGATGAATTCGTCGTATTACTGGCTGGAACCGAAAATGCGAAACAGGCTACGACCGTGGCGCAACGTCTGCTGGAGGCCATCGTCCGCCCGATGACCGTGCTCGGCTATTCTTGTCAAGTCGGCGCCAGCATCGGCATTGCCCTGATGCCGGCGCACGGTATAAGCGCGGATGCCTTACTCACCGCAGCCGACACCGCGATGTACGCCGCCAAGCACGCTGGCAAGGGCTGCATCGTCGTGGCGGGGAAGGGTTCGCTCGAACACATTCGACCAGTTCGAAAATGAGGAGGGCCACGCATCCGAATCTGACGCCGGGGGATTTCGACTGGCTGCGCAGGATTCGGGCCGCTACGGATGCGAAACGGGATCCGTCGCCAGTGCCAATGGAAATCGCGAGTAAGCTTCGCATGTTCGGCTTCGTGACGCCAAACGGTCTCAGCGGTCTTGTAATTACAGATCGTGGACGCGGAGCGTTGTTGGAACAAGATATGCGGGACGCGGAAGACCGCTGAATCTCTGACTTTGACCCGACGAAAACCGGGTAGGTCACACTCGTGCACAGAGGGCTCCATGGCGATATCGGGCAAGCGAGCCATGGAGCATCCGGGAAACCGATAGATCTCGATAGATCCCGAAAGGTGGGCAATGACGGGCTCTCGACTGTCATCGATAGATGGCGATAGATGCTGAAAGTCCTCGGCTTAGGCGGCCCACTGGTGGTAATGGTCGCAACCAATCTCGGCGCCGGCCAACGCGAACGGGCCCTAAGCACAGCATGGATGGGCGCATCTGTTGCCGCCGGCCTCACGGAAACCGTTGGACTTCTTGCCGCCGCGTTCCCCCACGCCTGGCTCACGCTATTCGACCATGATCTCGCTATGCTCGACGCAGGTACGCGGTACCTGCACGCAGTCGGTCCGGTCTACGGCCTATTCGGGCTTGGACTCGCTCTCTATTTCGCCTCGCAGGGCGCAGGACGACTGGTGTGGCCGTTGATCGCAAATTTCGCTCGGCTGGCGATCGCCGCTGGCGGCGGCTGGCTCGCGCTTCAACTTGGCGGCGGCCTGACCGAGGTGTTCATCGCCCTGAGTCTCGCACTTGTCATCTACGGTCTGGTTAACGCCATATCTGTGGCGAAGGGCGCCTGGTTCGACCTCGCCTAACCTGACATGTTCACTGGACACTCGGATTGGCCGACCTATCTATTCCCGGAGACCTTCGAATGACCGAACGTTATCTTGAAGACTTTGCCGTGGCGCAGACTTTTGGCTCGGGACGGTTGCGCGTTGACGCCGAGCGCATTAGGACATTTGCCGCTGAATTCGATCCGCAGCCCTTTCACCTCGACGAGGAAGGCGCGCGCGGCACGATATTTCGCGGACTGGCGGCGAGCGGCTGGCACACCGCTGCGTTGACGATGCGACTCCTTGTTGAAAGCGAACTCAGACCTGCTGGCGGCATTGTAGGCGCCGGCTTCGACGAGTTGCGCTGGCCCCGGCCCGTGAGATCAGGGGACGACCTGCATGTTGCGAGTGAAATCCTCGAGGTACGGCCGTCGAAATCGCGTCCGGAGCACGGGCTGATCAAGGTGCGCACCACGACCTTCAATCAGAACAACGAGCCGGTGCAGGTTTTCGTCGGCAATCTTGTCGTGCAGCGCCGCCCGGAACAGTCGACCTAGCGCTGTCAGGCGAGTCAAAGGGGTAACACTTCCGTGCGCCGCCGCGGAATAGTTGGGGTGGGAACGGCTGATCTATACCAGCACCCGCGTTACGGTTAAATACCCTCGACCAATTGGTACGGGCTCAATTTGGCGCAGAGCGAGGCCACGAATCTCCTCGTTCCGTTACAGACCGTAACGCAGGCTAGCGCGCTGCGCCGCGGAATTCCTTCTCGATTCCATGCTCAAAAGCGCATCGGTCTTGAGCCTAGCGCGGGGGGTAACCATGAATTCGCTGCCTGCTTTGCCTCTGCCCATGCGCGCCCTGTTCAGCGCTTTCCTGATCGTGCTCGGGACCGGCTATCTCATGGCGCTGACGCTGCTTTTTCTTGTGGAGATCCAACCGCATCAGCTGCAGGGGCAGAATGTGGTGCAGGCCATCAGCGCGACCTATCACGGCGAGCCCAAAGTGTCCGCGCTCGAGGCCGCCCTCACCGGGCAGATGTCTGGAATGGCGCAAAAGGAAGAACGCGACCGCATCTTGAATTGGGCGCACGCCGGTGGCGGGGCAGCCGATTTTCCCAAGGTCGCGCCGATTTTCCAGAGCCGCTGCGCCGCCTGCCATAGCACACAATCGGGGCTGCCGATACCGCCGCTCACAAGCTACGAGGAGGTGCAGAAATTCCTACACACTGACGTGGGGCTCACGCTGGCACAGTTGGCGCGCGTCTCGCACGTACATCTGCTTGGCGTAAGCATCATCTTCTTGCTCACAGGCGCAATCTTTGCGCTCGCCGAGCTGCCGACGGGACTGAAGCTCGCCTTGCTTTGCATCCCGTATGTTTCCATTCTTATGGATATCGGCTCATGGTGGGGCACAAAATTCTTGAGCCCGGTATTCGCCTATATCGTCATCGCCGGGGGCGCGCTGATGGGGCTTGCACTCGCCGCGCAGATCTTCATTTCCCTCTGGCAGATGTGGTCGGACGCATTTCGAGCCTGGATTGGCAAGGTGCTCAATGGGCGTCCTGCCGCGGGGAAGCACTCCGTCTGAGCGGCGCTGCAGCTTGCACGCGAGAATGCATGCCGTGATAGCCCCACGGCATCGTGGGATCCATCCCGCGGTGCATGCGCTGCTCGAACTGGGTCATCTCGACTTCGTAGTCAGGCGGACATTTCCCGCGCCCGCGCTTGCCGAATTCGAATATGCAGTCGCGACCCCAGTATCGATTAGTAAAACTATAACTCATCTCAAAAATACGTCGCATGAGAATCGCGAGGCAACCGAGTTGGACAAAGCCAGGAAATTGACGGCGTGATACTCATGGCGAGACAGGATACGGTACGGCGAAAATGCTGCAACCAGGCGAAGAGCCGTTCAATCCTCCAACGTCACCTATAGCGGCGCAGTGCCGAGCGTCCCGCGTGACTGGGCGGATTCGATTAGATTTGTGCGGTGCAATCAGTTCGATTCTTGCCGTATTACTGACTAACGACTTGGCAATCTAGCGCATGGCACTAGGCACGGCATTATCCAAATATTATCCAAACATTGCTAATCGACAATGTATCCACATCGAATCGAGGCCGGCGGTTAGCCTACCCTTTGAGGGATGGCTGGCGACCGTCACCGCGCAACCCAAAGCGGATGGTTCAGTTAAATTCAGGAGAGGAAGATACAGCTTGGTTGCCGCGGCATCCACCTCCTTGAGGGCAGAACCCCGTAAGCGTTACTGCGACCGCTGTGGAGGAGGAATAGCGTGGGGCGATTTCGTATTGTCAACCGCAGGCCACTGCGCGTCCACCGATGGAAGTATCGTTTCCTTCCCCGTGACGCGCTCGACCGTCAGCGAGTATACGGTCACCTCGTCGAGGCGTGGATAGAAGCTCTTGGGGCGCGTCGGGTCGTTCCCGTAGTACTTGGCCATCAGAGCATCGAAGAAAAGAGCTTTCTTTGTGCTGTCCTCCACGATGGACAGGCGCCCAAAGACGATAACACTCATATATTCGATTGATGTATCACACTCGTAGCGGCCGTATGCGAACACCTTGCCAGGCACTGCAATCTCGAAGCACGCTCGGGTTTCGTGCGTGATGTTGGTCAGCAAATGCCCTCGGGCGCTCGTGTTGTGCAGCCAGATTTGACCGTTCAGCCAAACGTAGAGAAGCGGGCAAACATAAGGAGCGCCGTCTGCGCCGACGGTCGCAATATGACCGCAATATCCTGTGGACAGCATTTTGTCGACCGCGGCCGACGACATCTGCTTGTCGGAACGGCGTACTTTCGGTGGGCGGCTCATGTATTCACCTAAGCGATGGCCAACAGTTAGCAAACACGCAGAACACTTGACTGGCCCCTTGGCCGTCTGGCGCGCACCCACCCTACGCAAGACGCGCTACTCTTTCGGTGCCGGATGAATGTTGTCGACCCAATGCACTTCTTCCGGATTCGGCTCGACGTTAGGCAGATCGAGATTAACGACCACGGGCTCCTGCCCACTTCGTACCAGCACGCAAGATAAGGGCTCGTCGTCACTCGCATTGATCTCTTGATGCGGCACGTAGGGCGGCACGTAAATGAAATCGCCGGGACCCGCCTCGGCGACAAATTCGAGATGATCGCCCCACTTCATGCGCGCACGGCCCGACACGACATAAATCACGCTCTCCAACGGGCCGTGATGATGAGCGCCGGTTTTCGCTTTCGGATGGATCACCACCGTGCCTGCCCAGAGCTTCTCCGCTCCGGCACGTGCATACGAGATCGCAGCCGCGCGGTTCATCCCGGGCGTTTGCGGAGTATTGATATCGAGATCGTCAGAGCGCACGACGCGGACGCCGTGCAGCCGCCATTGGGATTCGGTGGAAGGGCTCATGATCGCTCCGATGTTATCGGCCGACCGAGCAATTCTACGCCTTGTAGTCCTCTGGGGGCGCTGTTTGCTGTACGTGGTCGCGTCACAGGGCACCACCACGCAGGCCGTGCAATAGGGAGCTTTAGTCGCTGCAAATACTCGCGATGGCGCGAGGGTCTAATAAATTTTCGGCGTCGCACTGAAGACGGGGTTGCCTATTGCAATGCGCCCGATACAAGCAACCAGCAGTTTCTTTCGCTCTACGCATCTTGGCTACCTATACTGAGACTGACATTCCGCGATGCTTTCCTAGTTTCGCCCACTGCGGCTCTAAGTCCACATTGCCGCTGGCTCTCGGAACTACCTAGGCAGGATGCTCGTCATAACAGGGTCATGCGACTAGGTTACGGAATTCGCGTGACGAGTAATTGTTCTTGCCGCGTTATGCGGGGCGAAACCGGGGCCATGAAAGTTATTGCCGGCTCCGTTACTGTAACGAGGAGCGACCATGGCAAACTCGAACACTGATCAATATCAGGAAAATAACAAGCAGTATGCGAGCGGGCAAGCATTACATAAGCCCATTTACCCAGGAAAGCAGCCGATTAATCCGGCCAAGCGCGTGGCGGTCGTGGCCTGTATGGACGCGCGGCTCGACGTGGAGGATCTACTCGGCCTGCAGACCGGCGACGCGCACATAATTCGCAACGCCGGGGGCGTGGTGAACGACGATGCGATCCGCTGTCTCATCATCTCGCATCATTTGCTCAATACCAGAGAGTTCATCCTAATTCACCATACCCGCTGCGGCATGCTTGCCTTTACAGACGACTTGCTCAAGGCAGGTCTGGAAGGCGACCCGGCGGCCGAGAAGCTTCTTGCCCAGGCGACGGGGCGCGCGTTCACGAGCTGCAAGAAAGCGGCGTCGACGCCGTCCGCCTTCCACGCCTTCCGCGGGCAAATCGAACCACTCGACGGCCCCGGCAGTGCAAAGCAAACAGAACGCCTAGAGTGGGACGTGCGGCGCGGAATGTCTTCAATATTGAATCACCCCTGGATTCCGACCAGCGGGCCGGACGCGGTCACTGTGCGCGGATTCATCTACGACGTGGACTCCGGGAAGCTCTCCGAAGTGAGCTATCCAGGGGAAATGGGATCAATTGGTTGATGCACCGCATCCGGGTAGGGATATCGAGCCCTCGACCGCACGGTGCCCCGCAACCAACTCTCCTGCGCGCGGGCCGCTCAATCGATTAAGGTAACCCAGGTCTTCGGCTTCCCGCCCCAGCTTGATGCACTTCACCATTCTAGCCATGTCGACGCTCCGCAAATCACTCATTACCCCCTTTTTCGTCCCAACGGTTGTCACGCACCTGCACCTCGCCGTTTTCGGTGCGCACGGGGAATGTCGCGATCGGCTCATAAGCTGGTGCGCACAGTGCCTCGCCGGTGCGAATGCAGAATCGCGCGCCGTGACGCGGGCAAACGATCTGGTCGCCTTCGACAGTGCCGCCGGTGAGCTGTCCAGCATCATGGGTGCAGACGTCCTCGATGGCGAAATATTCGCCGTCGAGATTGAATACCGCGACCTGCGCGCCGTCCACATCCACGACCCGCCACTCGCCCGGCGCGAGCGCGTCAACTTGCGCTACCGTCACCCACTCACTCATTTAATACCAAGACATGGAACTGCGGATGAATGCAGATAATGCAGTTTCATTGCACTTTAGACGGCAACCACCTCGATTTCCGGTTCAATGGACCGAACCAGATTCTCGATGCCGGCGAGTGTCCCCGAAACCGAGCTCGGACAACTTCCGCACGCGCCCTGGTAGTGGACGGTGAGCCTATCACCCTCGAGCCCCAGCACGTATAGATCGCCGCCGTCGCTCTGCAAATACCGGCGCACCTGCGCATCGAGCAGCGCATTGATTCTGTCGAGGCGCTGCTGATCTTCCGGGCTAAGGTTGGCGAGCACAGTGGTCGCCGCTGCAACAGTGGCTGCCGACTGTGCACCCGCGGCCGGCGCGGCGCGGATCCGCTCGGCGACTTTGCGCATCAGCTCCTGCCAGTTGGCGCCGCCGTCTTGCGTTACCGTGATCCAGTGGTCGACGTAAAACACGCTGGTCACATGCTCGATGTCGAACAGCGGGCAAGCCAGTGCATCGTCCTTCGCCTGCTCCGCGTTGTCATAGGCGTGCGTTATCCCCCAGGTTAACGGTTCCTTCAGGATGAACTTCATCGCGTTCGGATTGGGCGTACTTTCGATTTCGGCTATTTTCAGCATAATCAAACTTCAATGCTCATTGTTTAATGTTTAGTCCCATATAGTTGTTGAGCGCGACCCGTTCGACCACCGCCGCGTGCAGCTAGTTGGTGTCGAACTTAGACACGGCGCAGCCCTCGAAGTTTGAGGGAAGGAGGCGGGTAGACCTTATGGCAAGAAGCGTCATTACTGTGAACCATCGCACTACGGAAGACCGGGCTCGTGCTGCGGAATTGCTCGTTCCCCTGGAAGTGGTCATGCGCTACCACCAGGAGACGAAACATCATTTTTCCCGCTCTGCGCGTTCGCTCGGCTACATGGACTGGGCGAATCAACCGGATCCGTTTCGACGATACCAGGGATCTACGCTCATTCCCTTACCGCTTCTGAAACCTGACGACGCTCCGCTCTCGTCGCTTTACGAGGATTTGTATCGCCCTGGAGCAATTGCGAGCGCTCCGGTTACCGTCCGCGCCCTTTCGCGCTTCTTTGAATATGCGCTGGCCATTTCGGCTTGGAAGCAAGCCGGTGAGGTCCGCTGGGCGCTTCGAAGCAACCCCTCGAGCGGCAACCTGCATCCTACCGAAGGCTATTTGCTCATTGACAAAATGCCAGGCCTTTCGCCAGTCCCAGGTCTTTATCACTATGCACCCAAGGAACATGGGCTGGAGCTGCGAGCAGAGTTGCCGAAAGAGAGCTTCAGCGCGCTCACGCAAGTATTTCCGCCCAATGCGTTTCTTATCGGCTTTACCTCAGTGAACTGGCGAGAGACCTGGAAGTATGGAGAGCGCGCCTTTCGCTACTGTCAACATGACGTGGGGCACGCGATCGGCAGCGTTCGCATTGCGGCCCAGACGCTGGGTTGGCGCATGGTGGTGTTGGACGGCCTGGCGGATGACACGGTTGCCGCCCTGTTGGGGGTGGATCGAGCCGAGGATTTCGAGGGGGCGGAGCGGGAGCACCCTGATTGCCTCGCCGTCGTGTGGCCTGCCGATCAAGTTTCCAGTCTTCCCACAGGGAAGATAATTTCTTTGCCCCTCTACCTTGCGACTGATGCTGTCTGCATGTCGACGCGACAAATCTGGCACGGCAAGGCTAACCGGCTGAGTCGAGACGATCCCGTGCAATGGGAGTTCTTCGACCAGGTGGAACTCGCATCGTGGAAGTCGAGCACTGAACAGAAGGTCATCGGACTGAATTACGACAGTCCATCGATGGAAGTCCTGATTAACCCGATTGCCGATGCGCCGAACATCTACTCGGGTCGGCCATGGGCTGGACAGGTGATCCGTCAGCGGCGAAGCGCGCTTGCGTTCGACGGCAAAACCTCGATTTCAATCGGCAACTTCTTCATGATGCTGGCTCGCGTCATGCCAGGGGTTGATCGTGATCTGTGCCGGCGTCCGATGCCCTGGGACGTCTTGCCCTGGGGTCCGGCTATCCATCTTGCGCTGTTCGTCCATAGGGTGGATGGCCTTGCTCCCGGACTCTACATGCTCGCTCGCGATCCTGCAAAGGTGGCCGTGCTCAAACGGGCGATGCACCAACAATTTGTCTGGGCCTCGCCGCCTGGCTGTCCACAGGACTTGCCTCTGTTTCTCCTCGAACAGGGCGATGCACGGCAACTGGCTGCTCAGGTCAGTTGCCATCAAGATATTGCGGGAGAGAGCGCGTTTTCCTTGGGCATGATCGCAGAATTCCAAGCAAGCCTGCGTCGGCATGGACCGTGGTTTTACCGGAGGCTATTCTGGGAGGCAGGGCTAATCGGCCAGGTACTTTATTTGGAAGCGGAGGCGGCTGGCGTCCGTGCGACGGGAATCGGCTGTTTCTTTGATGACCCGGTCCACCAAGTGTTTGGATTCAACGACGCGATGTTTCAGTCGCTCTATCACTTCACGATCGGAGGCCAGGTGGAGGATCCTCGCCTGACCACCTTGCCGCCCTATGGACTCGATCATTGAGAGCCCGGCAACTGATGATTACGTCGACGTTGGCCGACCACAGCGTTTAGATCGCGACGACTTCGATGTCGGGCTCTATCGACTTCACCAGATTTGCCGATCGGTGCGTGCATCGGATCGTCCTCAGCCTGGGTCGAGGTGCTGGCGGCCGAATTGAACGCCGCATGCAGCGTATGCCACGGCAGGATCGCGCACGACTCGCCCTGAAACGCGATGCCGTCGATGCGCTCGCCGTCGAGATTGAGCGTAACGCTGACGTGGTCGATGCCTTTGAGTATCTCGACGCCGTTCACGGTGGCGCACAGCCCGCGCACTTCGAGCAGTGTTTTACTGTCCTGGTAAATCATCCGACACTTCCTTCGAGCTTGAGACCGAGCAGCTTGGTCGCCTCGACCGCGAACTCCATCGGCAATTGTTGAAACACGTCCTTGCAGAACCCGTTGATGATCATCGATACCGCTTCCTCGGCGCCGATGCCGCGCTGCGCGAAATAAAACAACTGGTCTTCGCCTATCTTCGAAGTCGATGCCTCGTGCTCGACTTTGGCGCTGTTGTTATGCACCTGGATGTACGGGAAGGTGTTGGCGCCGCACTGGTCGCCGATCAGCATCGAGTCGCACCGCGAGTAATTGCGTGCGCCCTCGGCTTTCGGCGTGATCCTGACCAGCCCGCGGTAGCTGTTGTTGGAACGGCCAGCCGAGATGCCTTTGCTGACAATGGTACTGCGTGAATTTTTGCCGATGTGGACCATCTTGGTGCCGGTGTCGGCCTGCTGATAATTGTTGGTAAGCGCGACTGAGTAAAACTCGCCGACCGAGTTATCGCCAAGAAGCACGCAGCTCGGATATTTCCAGGTGATCGCCGAGCCGGTCTCGACCTGCGTCCACGAAATGCGCGAATTGCGCCCTTTGCACAGGCCGCGCTTAGTGACGAAATTATAGATGCCGCCGATGCCATTTTCGTCACCCGCGTACCAGTTCTGCACCGTCGAGTACTTGATGTCGGCGTTGTCGAGCGCAACCAGCTCGACCACCGCCGCGTGCAGCTGGTTGGTGTCGAACTTAGGCGCCGTACAGCCTTCGAGATATGACACCGACGCGCCCTCCTCGGCAATGATCAGCGTGCGCTCGAACTGCCCCGACTCCTGGGTGTTGATGCGGAAGTAAGTCGACAGGTCCATCGGGCATTTGACGCCCTTCGGGATGAAACAGAACGAGCCGTCGGTGAACACCGCCGAGTTGAGCGCGGCGTAATAGTTATCGCCGACCGGCACCACGGTGCCGAGGTACTGTTTCACCAGCTTGGGATGCTGATGCACGGCTTCCGAAATTGAACCGAAAATGATGCCGACCTCGGCGAGCCTTGCCTTGTAGGTGGTCACCACCGACACGCTGTCGAAAATAACGTCGACCGCGACGCCGGCAAGCTTCGCCCGTTCGTTCATCGGCACGCCGAGCTTCTCGAACGTGCGCAGCAACTCGGGATCGACCTCGTCGATGCTGGCGAGCTTTTTCTTCGGCTTCGGGGCCGAGTAGTAGCTGATCGCCTGGAAATCGATCTTCGGATATTTGACGTTCGACCACTTCGGCTCGTCCATCTTGAGCCATTGCTGATAAGCCTTGAGACGGAACTCGAGCAGCCACTGGGGCTCGTTTTTCTTGGTCGAAATCAGCCGAATAGTATCTTCGTCAAGCCCTTTCGGCGCGACATCAGACTCGATGTCGGTGACGAAACCGTGCTTGTAGGGCTGGTTGACCAGGTTTTGCAGTACTGCACTCATTGCGATTCCTTCGCGTCGTTTGCGGCTAAGTTTTAGTGGTTTCTTTCAGGTTGAAGCTCTCACCACAGCCACACGTTGAGTCGACGTTGGGATTGTCGAACTTGAACGTCTCCTTGAATCCCTCCTTCGCGAAATCAACGCGCGAGCCGTCGAGGAACGACAGGCTACCGGCGTCGACTACTACGTTGGCGTTATGCGACTCGAACAATTGATCGCCGGCACGCACTTCGTCGGCGTAGTCGAACGTGTAGGCAAAGCCGTTACAGCCGACTTTTTTCACGCCGACGCGCAAGCCCAGCCCTTTGCCGTGTTTCGCAAGCTGCGCCTGGATTTGTTTTGCTGCGCGTTCAGTCAATGTAATCGCCATCACTATTCTCCAAGCGGTGTCGTCGCGTTGTGATCGATATAGACGTGCATCATTGCCTTCGAATCAAACCGCTACCGTGGTGCGGTCGCGCTTGGGCAAGGTCTCGCGCATGTCTTGCACTTGCGCAACGCCGTTCTGCTTCGCTTTCTGGTCGTCGACCAGTTGCTTCAGCGTCATCGCGCCAAGATAATCGAAAATGTGCTCATTTAGTTTTGCCCAAAGGTCGTGGGTGATGCACTTTTTGTCGTCGTGGCAGTTTTCTTTGCCGCCGCATCGCGTCGAGTCGATCGGCTCGTCAACGGCAACAATGATATCGGCAACCGACACCTGCGCCATGTCCTTGGCGAGGCGATAGCCGCCGCCCGGACCGCGCACGCTGTTGACCAGTGCGCGGCGGCGCATTTTGCCGAACAACTGCTCAAGATAAGACACTGAGATCTTCTGACGCTGGCTGATTTCGGCGAGCGTCACCGGGTCGCTGGTACGCTGCATCGCGAGATCCAACATCGCGGTAACCGCAAACCGCCCTTTAGTCGCCAGTTCCATAGCTCACCTAAAACACACTATTTAAAACAAATACATCTTAGCGTTAATACCCGAGTAATATACTCAAGTATAGCTTTCCAGACTAATTTAGTCAACAATGTTACGGAGATAGGTTCGCGTCCCGCTTGGGCTGTAATCCGCAACAAGCGGATCAAGCGCGTGCGCCCACTGATTCGGGCGGGGCTGCGGGCGCTGATTCGCAGAATGGCGACTTGGACAGGTTGACAAGGAGCAGCCATCATGGCACTGAGGAGAGTTCCAGAAGCTCAAGTAAACGCCGCCGCGGTAGAAACGCAAATCCGCGACCGGCTAGCCGCGCTCGCGCCCGAGGCGCTTGAGCTGCTCGACGAAAGCGCTTTGCACGTTGGCCACGCCGAAGCCACAGGCGGCGGCCCATTACCGCCTGAAAATCATCTCCGCGCAATTCCACGGCCAGTCGCGCGTGGCGCGCCACCGCATGGTCTACGCCATGCTCGAGCCGCTGATGCGGCACCAACTCCGCGCGCTGGCCCTGGGCACGCAAGCGCCCCGTGAATCCTGACCTCTGACCTCCATACCGACTTTTTACTCATTGTGTGCCGATTGCCTTAGTGTTCGTCCGATTGACTAAGCGATAGCGAAGCGATAAGCGCGGCCGTTATGCTTGTTGGGTATCGTCGCCTTCGTGACCGATGTGCCTGACGGTCGCCGCATCCTATCCTCGTAATTGCCAGAAATGATCGAGCACCACTACCCGACTGCGGCCCGGACGAGTCGCGTGCCGCAGCGCGCCATGCACATAATCGGTCGCGGCCTCGCAGCCGGCGAGCAACGGCATACCCAGACACAGGTTGGCCGCGATCGCCGAGGCGAGGGTGCAGCCGGTGCCATGGCCTTCGAGGTCGAGACGGTCGTGGGCGAATTCGACCCGTG
>Ga0209514_10001856_pt1 | contig 34675 bp, 37 predicted proteins | sample Subgrocontami58m_FD_187452 | JGI IMG/M metagenome (GOLD analysis project Ga0209514, IMG submission 187452) | Subsurface groundwater microbial communities from S. Glens Falls, New York, USA - GMW37 contaminated, 5.8 m (SPAdes) (version 3) | ecosystem: Environmental > Aquatic > Deep subsurface >...
TTCTTGATTTCCTCGACGATAGTATCCAAAGAAACCGTTTCTTGCAGTCCGGAACCCAGGTCGCGCACAATCACCGTGCCCTCATAAATCTCCCTTTGCCCGAAAATGAGCGCGAGGCGCGATCCCTCCTTGTCGGCCGACTTCAACTGCGCCTTCAAAGACTCCTTTGCAAGCGCCTCCTTGATATGGATTCCCGCGCGCCGCAACTCTTCGACAAACCGGAATGACTTCCGCTTTGCAAGATCCCCCGCATGCGCAACGAATACCACCGTGCGCGATTTAAGCGAGGGCACCAGCCCCTGCGCTTTCATAACGGGAATGATGCGCTCAACCGCAGCCGCGCCGCCCACTCCGGGCGTCGCGTGTCCTCCCAAAAATTCCGCGAGATAGTCGTACCGCCCCCCGCCCGCAAGCGCACCCGCTTCCTTTCCTTCCCCTTCGGTGAAAATTTCAAAGACCGTCCTGCTGTAGTAGTCCAATCCCCGTACCAACGTGTTCTCGAGTATATATGAAATTTTGAGTTCATCCAGATACTCAATCACGCCCTTGAAATGCGTGCTGCATGTGGAGCAGAGTTTATCCAAAATATTCGGCGCGCGCTCCCGCAATTGCACGCAACCGGGTTCTTTGCAATCCAAAAGACGCAACGGATTTACCTTGAACCGGCGCACGCAATCGGCACAAAGCTCCTTCTCGTGATTGCGGTAGTACGCGACAAGCTGCCTCCGGTAAATCGGCTGGCATACACGGCAGCCGATGGAATTTATCTTGAGTACAATATTTTTCACCCGAAGAATGCTGAACAGCCGCAAGAACAAAAGGATAACCTGCGCATCGTAGATAGAATCGTTTTGCCCTCCTATAATCTCAAAATCGAACTGCGTAAATTGGCGGTAACGCCCGAATTGAGGATTGTCGTGCCGGAACATGGGCCCCATTGCGAAAAGTTTTTGGGGCTGGCCGAGCCGCCCTAAACTGTGCCCGAGGTACGCCCGCATGATGGGAGCCGTATATTCCGGGCGAAGCGCGAGCAAATCCCCTCCCCGCGTCCTTAAGGAGTACATCTCCTTCGCAAATACATCGCTTGTTTCTCCCACCGTCTTCCGGAACACTTCCGCAAACTCGAGGACGGGAGTATCGATGCGGTGGAACCCGTAGCCATCTGCAATCTCATACACTGCACCTTCAATACGGCTCCAATACGCTTCATCCGCAGGAAGCACATCGTGCATGCCCTTCGGCTCTTGGAATACTTTTGGCACTTCCTTTCCTTCCTTTTTCTTTGGTTTTGTAGTCATAGTGTGAGATAAATCCTAAAAATGTTCCGAATTCGAAACGGTTTGAATCATTGGGATTTTGAACATTGGAATTTGTTTAGGATTTAGGATTTCGCTCGCCTCGCTGAAGTTCCGGCGAAGCGGGTGCTTCGGATTTTGCAGCTAGTACTGCGGCGCTGCGAATGCCTGAAGTTGCGGAAGGGGCCATAACCGAAGACGCGCAATACCCACCATATCTTTCGCCTCCAGGAACCCCCAGCTTCGCGAGTCGAAGCTGAATGAACGATTGTCGCCGAGGACAAAATACTCACGGTCATTCAATATATACTCCGCATCGCCTCCGGTGACCACCCCGGGAGGAAGGTACAACTCTTTGAGCGCGACGGGTTCGTTCGCACCCTGCGACGTTACCGAGATCTGATTGTTTTTAATTTGCACGCGCTCACCCGGCAAACCGATAATGCGCTTAATGAAATAAGCCGTCTGGTTGTTTTGATACTTGAAAACAACCACCTCGCCGCGCTCCGGCGCGCGAAAACGATAAGTAAGCTCGTCAATGAGAAGATAATCCCCGCTCTCAAAATTCGGCGCCATGCTTGACCCGCTCACCACAAAGGGCTGCACAAGAAATGTGCGCACAAGGAACACCGAACCCACCGCCACAAAAGCAATCTCGAAGACTTCCAAAAGCGATACAAGGAATTTACGCATGGAAAGGGTGGGTTAAGAGGAAGTATAATGGTCACGTGATAAGTTGTCTACGGCTCAACAGCTCCCGGTTGATTTACGATTTACGATTTACGATTTACGATTGATGCATATGGTGGCTCCGCATAACATCAAGCTTATATTAGGAATCGGCAACCCCGAGGCTGCGTTCGAGAATACCTACCACAACGCCGGAATACTCGCGCTTCAGTATCTCGCGGACCGGGACGGAGCCCCCGCGTTTCGCCGCGCTTCACACAGGGCCTTTGCATATGCGAGGGGAAAGCACTTTATATTCGCGCGCTCGCTTACGTACATGAACGAATCGGGGCGAAGCGCCCAAAACGCATGTGCGTTCTTTACAATACCGCCAAGCGCCCTGCTCGTACTCCATGACGAAAGCGACCTCGTTCTTGGTTCTTTTAAGGTATCGGTTTCAAGGGGTGCCGCGGGACACAAAGGAGTGGCTTCAATCGCTCACGCGCTCGGCACCAATGCATTCGCGCGGCTTCGTATCGGTATCCGCCCAAAAGAGGCGATCCGGCGAAAAGCGGGGGAATTTGTCCTTTCGCCCCTACCGTCCGGAGACCGCGCCGAACTCACGCGCGCGTTCGGTGAAATTGCCGAATCGTTAGGACTTGAGAATGAAGCGGATTGAGAAGGAGAACCCCTTCCCCGAAGTTTTTCTTATTTCCGTGAGCGGCAACTCGGTTCCTCCGAATAAGGGGTCGGCATCAAGCGCCTTTTTGAAATCGAGAATGTCGGTCTCCGATGGCGCTTCACCGCTTAAGGTCAACGGGGAAATGCTGTCCTGAAGGCGTAACCTGCTCATCGTGATGTGGTGCGTCTCAAGAAGCCCTTCTATTTTCTCCACAAGCGGGCCCTTCGGTTTGATAAGTTTCTTCGCGCTCTGAATAAGTCCCACGGTCTGGTTGAACCGCACCGCCTGCGATTGCAGAGAACTAATCTCGGCAACCTCTTCCTTCGTGAGTTGAAATGCTTGCTGAGACTCTAACGACCGCCTCATGTTAATCAAAAACGCATCGGCGCTCACGAAACTCACCAGCAAAAGGCCCATGACGGCGGGGACCACCACCCTCCAAAAACCTATGAAATTGAGGATTTGTTCATGCCGGAACCGCTCTTGCGCCCCGATTCCCAACAAACTTATGTCTTTATCTTCTCCTCGCGGCATCAGCCCGCGAAGGGCGGAACCGATTGCCACAAACCAGTCGGGGGTGAACTGGGCATCCGCAGTGATAGTAAGCGGCTGCACCGTGAGACCGAAATTCTTCACGATTATCTGCGACATCTCGCCCTGAAGCGCATTAGTAGACACCAACACCTCCTTGAGCGGCTCAGGCCAATGCGCGGTGTAGAAATTCAAAACTTGATACAAACTCCGCTTCAAAAGCGCCTCAAACGCCTCGCGGGTCACTTGCTGCTTCTCATTTTGCATCTCCTTCCAGCTGTGGAAATACTCAAAGTAGAGTTGTCCCCGACGTAGGATGAGGAAATCGAGCCCCGCAGTATCGAGATTGATAAGAATATACGGCTTCGCCAAATCTATGCGGACGCCGCGCTCGCGGACAAGCCGCGCAAGAGCAAGCGCGCGCGATTCAATCGCCACCACCACAAACCCCGTCTCTTCAAGCGCCTGTGTCACGTCATCCACCACCTTCCGGTCGACAAACGCGGAGAGCACCTCAAGCCGGAACGTGTCCTTGTCCTCCCCTACGAGCTGCCACCCCGAATATGCCTCCTTCACTTCTACGGGGGACACCATTTGCACATTAAGCTGCACGGCTTTTTCAAGATTTTCTCCCTGGATAATGGGAAGGCCGAACACCTGGCTATAGATGCTGATGGAACTTAAAGACACCACCACATTGATTTTCCCCTTTCCCCTTGCCTCGTCCTCACCCAAAATTTGTGCGCGGAGACGCTGCGCGGCGAGAATAAACTCCGCCCGATTCTGGATCCGATTCGACTCCATGAGCCCCGGCGGCAGGCGGAGGCTGGTGAATTTCCACGTCTTCCCGTCAAACACCGCGAAACGCAAGGCAGTATCGGAAATTTCAAGACCCCCGACCGGGGTACGCGCGCGAAGAAGCGCGAAGAAGCGCTTTGCGTAATAGCTTATCTTCGCCCCGAAGGGCGACGTCGGCGTAGTCATTTTTTTACTGGACTTCCTTCCATGATACAAGACTTATCTGCCCCGTCGAAGAAGTCACCGAAGCGACGAACTGGATTTTCCTTGTGTGGAATGATATGGTCGCAACGGAGACAACGGTGACAAGCCCCGTGGCGGGAGAATCCTGGGTGACCGTAACCAGCGCGCTGTCAGTCCCGAGCGGCATTGTGTACCCGGAGGGGCTGGAAAGGTCCTTGTTGCGGAGGAGCCGCAGATACGCATCCCGCGCTCCCGCATCGGCAATTGAAAGCGCGCGTTGCGCAACAGTAAAGCCATAGGTTGCATTTACAAAGCTTGACGCGAGAAACCCGAGCGTCACCCCTATGAGAATCACAATGCTTCCCACAAGGAATACGAAAGAAAGGGCGGCCTGCCCCCAGAGAGGTTTTAGGTTATAGGTTTTAGTTTGAAGCAGCACTGGTACTATTATACCTTTATACCTTCTTTTCTTTAACCTAAAACCTAACACCTATAACCTATGCTAGGGGCTCCAATTGATAATCACCTCGTTCACGGTTGGCGAAGTCGTCTGGTTACGGTTTGAAATGAGCGTTATCCGGTAACGAAAATAACGCTTCCCGCTGTGGAGCGTGTAATCAATGCGTTTCGAAACGTCCGGTCCCGTGGTGTAATACGTATTTGATGTGCCGTCGGACCCCGCATATGTCCACGGCCCGCTTGAAGAGTTCGACGTCGCGAACTGGAACCGCACCTGCGTCTCCGAGGGTTGGCTCCCGTGCCAGAGCACGGAATTGATCTGCGCACCTCCCGAGACCCCTGTGTCGTACGTTGCGGAATCAAGCGTCGCAAGCGCGGACGTCGCATTCCACGACGTCTGCACTTTGTAGTTCGAAACGCCGCACCCGTTATTGTTCGTACAATTAAAACTGAGCCAGCCCGCAGTGTCATTCCAGGCGTACCCGCTGAACGTCCCGCTGTCGGCGTCAATCAGTACTTGATAATTCGAAACTCCGCAACCGGTACCGGTGCTGTTATGGCAATCAAAGCTTATCCAACCATATTGGTCATTCCACCCGTAATTCGAGAGGTTGCCAATCCCATCGTTTGTCACCTGGTAGTTCGACTGGGCACAGATATTCCCGTTGCGCGTAGTGTGGCAATCAAGCGAAATATCCCCGACCGTGGATGTCGCGTATCCTCTCAAATTCTGCGCATTTACCTTCACCGTATCTTCCGCATAAAAGTCCATCCAGCCGATAAGGTCGTTCCATGCGTAGCGATTCGTGGAATTGATATCGGTGGCCGCGAAAACAGTATCTATCCCTACATACGCTCCCGCTATGGCACATGCACATACCAACGCAACAACGCAATATTTCCCCATATTTATGTTCGCCTTTTTCCCCATAATACCATTCATCCCTCACCCATGCAGGAGCATGAACGCTCCAGCGATACACATTCGCCACTTTGACATTCCGTATCCATTGTAAAACTCCTGCATGGGTGAGGGATTTATTGAAATTGAATCTGGATGGAGCCGGTGGTCGTGGCGTAATACATACTCGTAGATGTGGAGAAACGGCTACCGGTACTCGTCGCCGGAGTATCCTGCCCCGGACCTCCAAACCAATCAGTCTGGCTGAATACAAAGTTGTTGCGGGAACGCGTGAGATAGGTGGCGAGCGTGTTGGTCGCACTCTGCGGCCAGCGGTAGAGCACCGTAACTTTCTTCGTCGAGGGGTCGTTGGTGCCGCCGCTTGTCACGATAACGTCCCCCGCATCCCTGATTACCTCATCCAGATAAAAGTAGCGGGTGTAGGTAGTAGTTCCCACCTGGATACTCTCGGTGCCCGTCGCGTGGGAGAAGGGAGATGTGCTCGTCGTAAGGTAATACTGGTTTGCGGAGGTCGTCGCCAGCGCAAGCACGTTGTTCCAATTGCTGTCCGCCCACACCGAGACATTTTCCAAGAGCTCCTTCGCAAGACCCGCGCCCACCTGTGCACGGAGCGTTTGCGTATTCGAGCGGAGCACCGGCGCGATGATGGTCGCCCCCGCTCCAATCATGATAGCGCCAACGAGAAGCGCAATCAAAACCTCAATGAGGGACTGACCCTTTCGACTAGTAAGTAGTAAGTAGTAAGTAGTAAGTAAATTTCGATTCTTTGCCATTGCATTAGTATTCTACTATCTACCACATACTACCTACCCTCTAGTACGTCACTGCTCCGCTTGACGCCACGGAAATAGTCGAGGAAGCATTTCCCGACCTCATAATAATCGACACCGAGGTGGAAGCGGATGGGGCGCCGACAATCTGGCTGAACGTCACCTCTGTAGAAGACCCCGCGCCGAGCGTCGAGGTCACGTACGCGACGCTCGCGGGAAGCTTATAATACCCGACTCTTGTCGAGGTCGCATACGTCCCATAGAACAAAGAAAAAAACGGATAGGTTGAAGTGCTGTTCTCAAAGCGCACGCCCCAGGTGGTGCTTGAAGCCCTCGCGCCAGCACGGCTCTGCGCCTCCCTGAGCGTCGCCGCGATTTGCTTCGTCGTATTAGAAAGCTCACTCTTGTTCCGGTATGCGGCGAGACCCGGGAAAAGAAACGCCGCAAGTATCGCTCCCACAAACATAACCAGCAGTGCTTCGAGGATGCTGAATCCCCCCCGCATAGGTTTTAGAATATTCAGAAAGTTCATTTTCAGTGATTTTATTTGACTCGCATTTCACTATCACCTAACACCTTTAACCTAGAACCTACTTCTAGAACTGCGTCGTCAGCTGATAAATCGGCACAATGATAGAGAGCGCAATAAGCACCACAATCCCTCCCATGCACATGATAAGTATCGGCTCGAGAACCGCGACAAGCGACTTGATGTTCGCATCAATGCTTGAGGAATAAAAATCTCCCAGAGTCTGGAGCACTTCTTCAAGGTGCCCCGCCTTTTCGGAAATTGCGACGAGGTTCACCAGCACTTTCGGGAACACCGCCTCCTTCCGGAACGCCTCACCGATAGTAAGCCCCTTTGCAAGGCCCTCGTGCGCGACACGGAGAAGCGCATACCGGTATTCTTCGGCGCCCACCGCATCCGCCGTCACTTCGATTGCCTGAATAATCGGGAGGCCGGCTTTAAAGAGCAATGCCAACGTGGTAACGCACCGCTGAATCGCCACTTCGCGGTAGACGGCTCTGATATACGGGGTGCGGCTCAATACGCTGTCTAAAATGTGTTTGCCCACCGCGGTGCGCGTGAAGAAATATATTCCTCCCCCAAGAAGCGCCACAAACAACACGGCGATAATTACAATATGGTCGCCGATGAAAAGGCCCACGCCGAAGACAATCCGTGAAAAGAACGGCGGGTTAATCCCACTTTCCTCAAACACGCGGGCTATTTTGGGCAGCGCGAAGGTAACGAGGAACGTGAGCACAAAAAACGCGGCGACGAGAAGAATCACGGGGTACACCATCGCCGACCGGATCCGTGAACGCAGCTCCGCCTCGCGACCCATGGAAACCGAAAGGTCTTCAAAAGTTTGCTGCAAACTGCCCGATGCTTCTGCGGCTTTAATGAGGTTGACGAACGTGGAAGGGAAAATGTTCGGGTACTTCCCGAACGCCTGATGGAACGGGAGCCCCCGCGTGAGATTTTCTCGCACTTCAAGCAGAAAATTCCGCATCGCGGGATTTTCGAAATCCCCTATCAAGATGTTGATTGCGGAGAGAAGGTCGGTTCCCACGCGGAGCATCAGTGCGAGGTACTTGGTAAGAAACACCTTGTCGGTTACGGTAATTCCCCCGAAAATCCTGCGCACGCCGAGACTACCCTTCGTAAGAAGAGTAACCGTTACCGGACGGAGGTCCTTCGAGGAAAGGAACTGCAATACATGCGCGAGGTCCGCCGCATCGGTGTCCCCCTCAACCACTCTCCCTGTTTTGTCGGATGCGACGTAGTGATAGAGCATACAAAAGTAAAGATTCAATACAAAAATGGAAAATGATTGAGTTCCGCCTACGGCGGAACACTTCAATTTTTATCTTTGCATTTTCATCTTTTATTTTACTCCCTAATGACCCGCAGCACTTCATCAATGGTAGTAAGCGCAAGTTCCGCTTTTTCGAGACCGTCCTCAAACATCGTGCGCATCCCCGCCTTTCGCGCTTCGACCCGCAGCATGTCCAAATCAAAATTCCGGTCGTTGATGATGGCTTTCACTCTGTCCGTAACCTGAAGCACTTCGAAAATGCCAAGTCTTCCTTTATAACCGGAATTGCCGCATGCGGGGCACCCCTTGCCGCGGTAGATGGTTTTCGGCACATGCGTTTCTTTTTCATTGCCCAGCTCCTTGAACTGCTTCTCTATTATCTGCGTGTATTCGGGCTTCACTCCTTCCGAAAAAATGCATGTCGGACAAATCCGCCGCACCAGCCGCTGCGCGATGACCACATTCAGCACCGACGCGACAAGGAACGGCGGGACACCGAGGTCAAAGAGCCGAGGAATCGCGGTGGGAGCGTCGTTCGTGTGCAGCGAGGAAAGAAGAAGGTGGCCGGTTAAGGCCGCCTGCACGGAAATATTCGCGGTCTCGGCATCCCGGATTTCCCCCACCATGATCACGTTCGGATCCTGCCGCAAAATCGCGCGAAGTCCGCTCGCAAAGGTAATTCCCGCCAGCGGATTCATCTGCGTCTGGTTCACGTACCGCATGTTGTATTCAATGGGGTCCTCAACCGTGACAATGTTCACAAGCGGCTTGTTCAAGATGTTAATGAGGGCGTAGAGCGTAGTCGTTTTTCCCGAACCGGTAGGGCCACAAGAGAGCACCATGCCGTAGGTCTTCTTGAGGTTGGCGCGCACTATCGCCGCGTACGGCGGCAAAAAACCCAGCTCCTCAATCGACAGAGGTTTTTGCGCCGATTCAAGCAACCGCACTTCGATTTTCTCGCCATAATACGTTGGCATCACCGACACGCGTACATCAACCGTCTCATTTATGATTCTGTGACGGAACCGCCCGTCTTGCGGCCGGAAATGTTCGTCAATTTTGAGCCCCGCAAGGAGCTTGATGCGGGCAAGAAGCGCCGGATGAATCGCTTTCGGAATTGCCATCACTTCATGCAAGATGCCGTCCACCCGGTAACGGACGAGTGTCTCATCCTCAAGCGCTTCAACGTGCACGTCGGACGCGCGGGAAGCAATGGCGAACGAAAGGAGATTGTCCACGATCGCGACCACCGGCACCTCCGCTGCCGCCTCTTCGGCGCTCTTCGTCTGTTTTTCAAGAGACGCGTGGATGTTTTCTTCAATAAGCTTCTTGAAGTCTTTCCCGAGTTCAAATCCGTAAATCGCGAACCCTCTGCTCAAATCCTCCGACAGCCCGAGAAACGGCCTTACATTCGCTTTGAGATGCTGCGACAAAAATTCGATGGTCTCGAGGTCGGAGGGGTCCGCCATCGCGACATCATAGGTGCCGTTCTGTTCGCGCCCGAATACGATTACCTGCCGCTGGCGCGCGATGTCTTCCGAAAGAAGTTCCACCAGATTTTTGTCGAGGGGCTGCACCCGCAGATTCACCCGCCCCACCCCGAGCATTTTCGCCACAAGGTCGCCGAGGTATTCGGACGCAAGTACTCCTTCCGACACCAACACATCCAGAATATTCTGGTTCTTCCTGTCCGCCTCCGCGTAGAAAGCGTCGTACCGCTCGGGCGTGATGAGATTCTCCTCAACGAGGCGCCGCTTGAGTTGCGGAGAGGGAATGGGTATTTTCATGAGAGTATTCGGGGATGCTGTGAGAGTATTGGTGGATGGTTGAAAGTTATAGAAGCGAGTATGGTCATTGGCGGAGAGTCTTTGGTGCACATTGCCCTACAACCACTAACCATTTTCCAGACTCGCTTCCATAACCAACAACCAGAGACTTTCCCCATTCGCATTATTCGCCTTTGATTCGCATTATTCGCGATTACTCCTACAATATAAAGAAATCCAGCGCCGACGCCGGAATCACATATGTCTTCAAAATTATAACAAACACGGCCGTCGGCACCCACCAATAGTAGAGCGGGGCGCGGCCCCATCCTCGCATCTGGTAGAAACCCGAAACCCCTGTCCCCACAAAAAACATCGCGACGAGATACAAAAGAAACGCCGGATACCCACTCATAAAGAAGCAAAAACCGATGAGCGTCGGCTCATCACTTTCAAAAAAACGTTCGCCGTATTTCCGATTCATCCGCACGGCGAGCCACATCGCAAGAAGGCCCGCAACGAGCGCAATACCCCACGGAGCCAAGAGCCGCTCACCTACATACGAGAAGAAATACCCGGGGGGCTGGTAAGGAGGAAGGAAAAACTTTCCCAATCCGTTCCCCCGCCATCCGGCATATACAAGATATGCCCACGAAGCGAGTATCCCGCCGATTCCCGCGATGCCCATGAACCACAACCGGCGGATCGCGGGGGCGACACATACGCGCGCCGCACACTGCACCACAAACGCGGCGATAAGCAAGACAAGGCCCACTTTCTCCGCAAGTTGCATCGGTTTCCTACGATTCCTACAAACTCAAACCCGGCGCCGTGCCCACTTCATGGAGGGACGAGCTTGAACCTCCGTCCGTTGATTCCGCATCATTCCCTCCTCCGTTCGAATACCGGGTGCTCTCCAGCTTGGCGTTCATCTCAAAAGTCTGATTGGTGGTGTCCGCCGCATAGGTATAAAAGTATGTCGCATTGTTCACCGGGTCCACCGGCTCCACGCTAAGAGGGGCGCCGGAACTGATTGCCGTGAAATTCACCGGAATCCAGCCGGTGCCCGTCACATTTCGCAAAGAAGTAGTGGAAACGGTGGTCGCCGTCGAGTAACGGTTCCCGCATCCCGAAGTGGCAACGGTCGAAGAACCATGCGCATAGCACGTGCTGCTGTTCCCCGCGAGCGAAGGGCTTGCCACATCCGAAAGGTAAAGACTCAACGAACTCTTCAGTGTGGCGAGGTCGGAAATACGCGTCGAGTCACGCGCCTGCCGGAGAAGCTGAACCGGGTTAAGCGTAATCACCAACACCACGGAGAGAATCGCCACAATCGCAATCACGACGAGAAGCTCGATGAGAGTGAATCCCTTCGGCGAACTCAGAGCAAGTCCTTTTTTATTGGGGAGCTGGCGCTCGGATTTCATGGTCAGCGCACGTGTCTAATGTAAGCAGTATAGCACACCCGCGCAAAGGGAAGCTCCACTGCGCCGCCGACGAAGCCGCTACAAACTCAACCCCGCAGCAGTACCGACTTCATAGAGCGTGGAACTTGAACCTCCATCCTGCGATTCCACATCGTTCGCCCCTCCGCCGTTCGAGTAGCGAGTGCTCTCCATTTTTGCGTTCAACTCAAAAGTTTGGGTCGTGCTGGTCGCCGCGTAGGAGTAGAAATAGGTTGCGTTGTTGATGGGATCAATCGGGTATATGCTCAAAGGCGCGCCCGAACTTATGGCAGTGAGGTTCACCGGAATCCACCCGCTTCCCGCCACGGTACGCGCGGTGGTGGTGCTCACCGAATTCGTCACCAGATAACGGCCGCTACAGCTCACGTTTGCCGCGACAACCGTAGAAGACGCATGCGTGTAGCACGCGCCGTTCGTGCCGAGCGTAGGACTTGCAATGTCTGCAAGATAAAGACTGATTGCGGTTTTGACGGTGTTCAAATCGGAAATGCGCGTCGAGTCGCGTGACTGGGCGAGAATTTGGGCGGGGTTCAGGGTAAGAACCAACACCACCGCGAGAATAGCGACGATGGCGATTACCACCAACAGCTCGATAAGCGTGAAGCCCTTCTCTCCTGCGGAACCGTAAGGTTTGTGCATTACATTATAAGAAACCTGCTGTTGCTTCATATTATGAAAGGTATTCTAGCAAAATCAAATAGAAGGTGGTGTGGACAACTTTTATTTATATGATGCCATGAAACGAGAAATCTACAAGCTCAACCCCGCAGCAGTACCGACTTCATAGAGCGTGGAACTTGAACCTCCATCCTGCGATTCCACATCGTTCGCCCCTCCGCCGTTCGAGTAGCGAGTGCTCTCCATTTTTGCGTTCAACTCAAAAGTTTGGGTCGTGCTGGTCGCCGCGTAGGAGTAGAAATAGGTTGCGTTGTTGATGGGATCAATCGGGTATATGCTCAAAGGCGCGCCCGAACTTATGGCAGTGAGGTTCACCGGAATCCACCCGCTTCCCGCCACGGTACGCGCGGTGGTGGTGGTGACTGTCGGTACGGTTGATGTCACAAACGCAGTCATTGTGAGATAGCGGCCGCTGCAAGTCGTATTCGCCATCTGAATCCCTGAAGACGCGTGCACATAACACGAGCCGTTCGTGCCGAGCGAAGGACTTGCAATGTCTGCAAGATAAAGACTGATTGCGGTTTTGACGGTGTTCAAGTCCGAAATGCGCGTCGAGTCGCGCGCCTGCGCGAGAATCTGCGCGGGGTTCAAAGTAAGAACCAACACCACCGCGAGAATAGCGACGATGGCGATTACCACCAACAACTCGATAAGCGTGAAGCCCTTCTCTCCTCTTGGGTTATAAGGTTTGTGCATTGTAAGAAACCCCTTCTTATTACTTTGGTATTATAAAGGCAATTCTAGCAGAGTTAAAATGAAAAGGGGATAACCATATTATACCTCTCGAGAAAAATCGGCGAAGTCCCCTGGCGGCTCCGCCTCAAACCGCATCATGCTCCCCGAAAGGAGCGGGAGCTCAATTGAGAGCGCATGCAACATGAGCCGCTCGTGCCCGGCGGGACTTTTCCTCTTGGTATAGAGCGCGTCTCCCACAATCGGGTGCCCGATTGAGACGCAATGCACCCGTATCTGGTGCGTGCGTCCGGTCTCCGGCGAAACCTTGAGGAGCGAGAACGATTCTCCGTTCTTCGTAATCTCTTCTTCCACTTTATACCGAGTGACTGCCTCCTTCGCCATTTTAAGAGAGCGCGTGCTCCGGCGCGTACTCCCCGATACAATGCCGATCGGTTGCGTAATGACGCCTTTGCATTCCTTCAGTTTCCCGAAGACCCATGCGAGATAGACCTTCCGCATCTTCCTTCCCGCAAAAAGCGATTTCAGATAGTTGAACGATTCCTGCGTCCGCGCGACAATTATGACGCCCGACGTATCCCTGTCAAGCCGGTGCACAATTCCGGGACGTGAAGGGTCGCTTGCCCCGTTACTGCCGTCAGGCAGTTTTACGGGGTCTCCAACCATCTTGATTTCGGGGTATCGCGCGAGGAGCCAATCCACGAGCGTCGCTTCTCCCCCTTTATTACTTACTCCTTGTCCCTTGTTGCTTGTCGCTTGTCGCTTATTGCTCACCGCATGAACAAGGAGTCCCGCGGGTTTGTTCACCACAATAATATCTTTGTCTTCATATATGCACTCCACACTTTCACTCATTGCTTGATTATACTGCCATAAAAATGCGCGTGGCCAGCAAGTATGGAAACCTGCTGGCCCGCAATAAACGCCTCCGGCCGTTTGCAAAAACCGTGCCATATCCTATAAAGTATTGGAACCCATCTCAATAATACCTCCAACCCGCGTTGCGAGCGGTTTTCTCCCAATCGCAAGGCGCGCCGAGGAGATAATAGCTGGGCTATAGCTCCGAAGGCGGAACGCGGCGAGTGGGAAAAACCGCCGCAACCCTCCGGGATATGGCAAATTTCCTCAATACCTGCGTCGCTCCTCTTCGGAGTATTGACATACACCTTCATCGTCGCTTCTTGGTCTTGAGGAAATTGGCTCATAGCGCGGGCGGAGGTATTATTGAGATGGGTTCTAGCATTCCGCGCGTGTAGCTCAGTGGTAGAGCACAGTCCTGATAAGACTGGGGTCGAAGGTCCGATTCCTTCCACGCGCACCGAGCGAATGCGCGATTAGCTCAGTGGCAGAGCACTTGCATGACACGCAAGGGGTCGCAGGTTCAATCCCTGCATCGCGCACCCTTACTCGATGCCCGGCAACTTCAGTTTTCTGAGTTCTTCAAAGCGGAACGTTGCGCTCTTCTCATCCCCTTTCTGAATCGAGATTGCCTGCGCAAGATTTCCCGTGAGCGTCGTGATTGCCCAGCTGATATACCCGACGAGGGCTATCAAAAGGCAGACCGCGCAGAGTACAAGCACGGATTCCTGGTGGGCACGGAAAAAGCCTCGAAGGGTCATGGTAAAGGGGCTTACCTGAAAAATACTCTCCCCTGGGTGAAAAGTCTATATCCTTCGACGCTCCGCACTATGTCGAACGTATCGAATGTCGCAAGAAACCGGGGCGGTTCCATCTCCACGTCTTTAAGGAAACCAAGTACGTCTTCGAATGTCCCGTTCACATCGAGAGCGAAGCTCACCGCGCCGGGAGCATTCCCTTGTGGCGGCGTCTGCCCGCCCTGAAAACCGAAGTTTAGCGTGAGCTGCCGCACGCGCGCAAGGTTATCGAGCGTACGCGGGAAATCCAGCAGCTGTTCCTGCGTAGGAAGAAACGCGTTCATCTTCTGTTCATACCGAAGCGCCTGCGCTGCATTGCGCTTGAGCTCCGCAAGAATCGCGATGGATGCGGAACGCTCACGAATGAGCGCGCGGTCCTGCACCACCTTGCCCCGCTGGACATTGAGATCGGCGGCAAACCACCCCACCACCGCGGCAAGAAGCGCAATCATCCCTCCCGCGATGCCAGCTTGCACAAGAAATCTTCGCCTGAAATTCGTTTCCATTCTTTCATTCTAGCAAAATCGCCTCAAATGACCCGTTCGGACAAGGAAGTGTGCCCCGTTGGAAAATTGTAGGACATCTTTTTTGGGAAGTATACAAAGTTCATAAAAAATCGCGGCCAGAAAATATTACAGTATTGGATTTTCTAACGAGGTGTACAATGAAACGATGCATGCGCGTACGGAGAATTTTTCCGAGCATCCTTATTTCCACGCCGCCGCACTCGCGCTCGAGGGAGACACCGCAAAGCTCCGGGCGTTGAAAGAACGCCACTCCACCTGGAAAGCCACGTGGGAAACGCTTGCTGCGAAAGGCATTGCACCCGCACCGGAAGCTGCGTGGGAAACGCTCGTGCGCGCGCATATTACCCTTGTACTTCAAGAAGATGCGCGCTTCCCGGCACTCCTTCGGGAAACCCCCCTCCCTCCCCTCGGACTCTATGTCCGCGGCGCACTCCCTCCCGACACTCAACCCGCACTCGCCATTGTGGGAACCCGCAAAGCGACCCGGAACGGCCGGGAGCTCGCGCATGCGCTTGCACGGGAACTTGGCGCGTCTTTTTCCATCGTAAGCGGCCTGGCGCTCGGCGTTGATGCCGCGGCACACGCAGGATGCCTTGAAGGAAACGGGCACACTGTCGCCGTGCTCGCCGGCGGAGTCGATGCGCCGCAACCGCAGACAAACGCCGCGCTTGCCGCCCGCATCCTTGAACGGGGCGGAGCGCTTGTCTCCGAATATCCCCCGGGGAGCGCTCCCGTCCCGTACCGGTTCCTTGAGCGAAACCGGATTGTGAGCGGCCTCTGCCGCGGAGTCGTTATCGTCGAAGCCCCCGAGGGGTCGGGTTCGCTCGTAACCGCGCGGCTCGCGCTTGAGCAGAACAGAGAAGTATTTGTCCTGCCGGGTCCCGTGACGCACACGAACTTCCGCGGCTCGCACGCGCTCATCCGCACGGGTGCCCGGCTTGTGCGCAACGCCGCAGATATTCTCGAAGATTTGGGGTATGCGGAGGACGCAAATTCTCCTCAATCCTCGCGCGCGCTCCCGCCCTTGAGCGCAGACGAAGAAACGGTGGTTGCCGTCCTGCGCGACGCCGCGACGCCCCTCTCCGTGGACTCCATCGTCGGCGCAACTTCGCTCGACCCGTCAATGGTAAACAGGACCTTGAGTTTTCTCCTGATGAAAAACGTGGTACAAGAAACCGAAGGCGGGTACGTGCTCCGCAACAACCATGGCTAAAACAGATAAACCTCTTATCATCGTCGAATCTCCCACGAAGGCGAGAACGATTTCGCGATTCTTGGGGCCAGCATATACGCTTGCCTCTTCATACGGCCACATACGCGATCTGCCAAAAAGCAAACTCGGCATAGATGTCGCGAAGCGCTTCGCGCCCACATACGTCATCCCGCCCAAAGCGAAAGAAGTGGTCGCTGCTCTTAAGAAGGAAGCCCGCGCGGCCTCATCCGTGATTCTCGCGACTGACGAAGACCGGGAGGGAGAAGCGATTGCGTGGCATCTCCTCCACGCCCTCGAACTTGCGGGCTCCGGCGCAAAGGGCAAAAAAACGAAAGCGATAGAGCGTATCGTGTTCCACGAAATCACGAAGGGCGCGATTGAAGAAGCATTGCGGCACCCCCGGGAAATCGACTTGAAGCTCGTGGATGCGCAGCAGGCGCGCCGCATCCTGGACCGCCTCGTGGGGTACGAGCTTTCCCCTTTTCTCTGGAGGAAAATCCGCTACGGCCTCTCCGCAGGGCGCGTCCAGTCCGTCGCCGTCCGCCTCATCGTCGAGCGCGAACGCGAAATCAAAAAATTCCTCCGCGAAGAATATTGGACCATTGAAGCGGAGTTTGAAAAAAAAGACTTGCCCGCCGGAGCATCCGCGAAGGAGGGTGTGAAACCCTTCTCTGCACGACTCACGTCATTCCGCGGAGAATCAATTCCCAAAATGGCCGTCCGGAACGAAGCCCAGGCGAACCGCATCGCGGACGAAGTCCGGGAGGGACCGCATCGGGTGCTCTCCGTATCAAAAAAGGACATGACGCGGAACCCCGCGGCGCCTTTCACGACCGCCACGTTGCAACAAGAGGCATCGCGAAAACTCGGTTTCTCCGCAAAGCAGACCATGACCATTGCGCAGCGCCTGTATGAAGAAGGAGCTATCACCTACATGAGGACCGACAGCGTACATCTTGCGGAAAGCGCGGTTGCCCAAGCGAAAGCAGTCATCACCGAACAGTTCGGCGCTTCCTACGCACTTCCCGCGCCACGCCGCTACGCCACCAAAAGCAAAGGAGCCCAGGAGGCGCACGAAGCAATCCGCCCCACCGACCTCGCCCGCCACTCGACATTTCGAAATATCGATATTTCGAGTTTGGGCGACCGCGGCGCGCAACGGCTGTATGACCTTATTTGGAAACGCACGGTTGCATCCCAAATGCAGAGCGCGCAGCTTGAACAAACGAGCGTGGACATCGGCGCGGAAGGGCACCACGTGTTCCGCGCAAGCGGTCAAGTGGTAAAGTTCGACGGTTTCATCCGCGCATATACCGAAGGGCAGGACGAACCCGAGGAAGAGGCGGGTATGCTTCCCGAACTCCGCGAAGGCGAAACGCTCTCGCTCGCGGCGCTTCTCCCCCGGCAACACTTCACCGAACCTCCCCCGCGCTACACCGATGCAACGCTCATTAAATCGCTCGAGGCGGAAGGCATCGGGCGCCCCTCCACGTACGCTCCTACGCTCTCCACCATCCAGGACCGCGGTTATGTGGAGAAACAAGAACGCGCGTATCACCCCACGGAAATCGGCACGGTGGTGAACGACCTCCTCGTCGAGCACTTTCCGGAAATCGTAGATATCCACTTTACGTCTCACATCGAAGAAGAGCTTGATGCGGTCGCAGAAGGAAAAATCCAGTGGGAGGAAGTGTGCAAAGAGTTCTACGCGCCTTTCAAATCACGCCTTATTGAAAAAGAGGAAACCGTCCTCAAACATGTAGAGGTGTCTGAAACGCCCTGCCCGCATTGCGGGAAAATGATGCTCATTAAGTTCGGCCGCATGGGCAAGTTCCTCGCCTGTCCGGAGCCGGAGAGCAAAGTCACGCTCCCGATGCCGGAGGAAGCCGCAAAGATACGGAAACTTGAGGAGAAAACGAAAGACGAGCGGTGTCCCCTCTGCGGGAAAGCGATGAACGTGAAGCGCGGGAGGTTCGGATTCTTCCTCGGCTGCAGCGAGTACCCGAAATGCAAAGGCGTCGCAAAGATATGGAACAAAACCGGATTCACGTGCCCATCGTGCCTTGCGACGGACGCGCGCAAAGAAAAACCCGGGGATATTGTGGAAAAGAAAGGGAAGGGGCGGCGCATACCTTTCTACGCATGTACGCGCTATCCTGACTGCACGTTTGTGATGAATAAAAAACCGGAAAATCAGGCGGAGCTCGATGCGGGATTCGAAACATGGAAGAACAAGCCGCCCGCCGTCGCCAAGCCTACCTACCGGTCAGGCAGGGCTATGTCGGGCAAGCCAGCCTCCGCGAAAAAATAGAGCATCACGCCTCTTCTTTTGTGCCCAGCTTGTGTAAGATGCTCTGCAATTCCTCCGGCGAGTAAAAGAGAATAGTGATTTTCCCGCCCGCCTCGGTCTGCACGATTTTGACCGGCGTACCGAGCTCGGACGTAAGTTTTTCTTCGAGCGCGAGAAGCTCCGGTGAAATCGCCAGAATTCCCTTGTCCCTTGTCCCTTGTTCCATGTCGCTTGAGCTGGCGGGTTTCTTCGCCCCAATCCGCAACCGCAACTCCCGGGTGGTAAGATGCCGGTCTCCAAGGTCGCGGAACAATTTTTCCTGCGCGTCGGGGTCGGTCACCGAAAGAAGCAGCCGCGCGTGGCTTTCGCTGATTTCCCCTCTTGAAACCGCGTCTTGGATGTAGGTGGGCGCATCAAGAAGCCGGAGCGTATTTGCCACTACTTCACGGCTTTTCCCGAGGCGGGAGGCAATCTCCCGCTGGGTGAGACGGAACTCGTCCTGAAGCCGTGCGAATGCGCGCGCCATCTCCACGGGATTCAAATTCTCGCGCTGGATGTTTTCAATCACCGCCATCTCAAGGCGGTTCCGCTCGGTGTCTACGGTGCGCACAATCGCGGGCACCCGCTCAAGCCCCAGAAGCTTCGCCGCCATAAGCCGCCGTTCCCCCGCGATGAGTTCATAGGACACCGCAACGCCCGTCGGCGTTTCGCGCTCAACCTTCGTCACGACGAGCGGCTGCAGAATCCCAAACTCGCGGATGGACTGCGCAAGCTCCCGCAAACTTTCATCGTTGAACTCTTTGCGCGGCTGATGGGGATTCGGCGCGATTTTTTCAACCTCGATTTGGAATATTGCCTGTCCCTTTTCGGCAAAATTCTCCCGAGGAGGGGGTGCAGGTGCGGGTTTGTCCGCCGTAGCTTCAGCGGAGACGGGCGACTCCTTTCCTTGGTCGACTTGGAGCGGCGGCACACCCTTGTCCCTTGTCGCTTGTTCCTTGTCGCTCGGAAAAGGCGCCGCGAGCGCGGACTCTTGCCCCACGGGTTCTGTGCCTCCGGGGTCAAAAGGTTCGGAAGGCGGGATTAATGATTCAAGTCCTTTGCCCAACATAGGTTATAGGTTGTAGGTTTTAGGTGTTAGAGAACAGCGTGGAAATTCCCGAAGTTCGGGCTCGCGAGAAGAGCGAAGGGAGAATCGTGGTGCGCGCGCTCCTGAAGCATCACCTCATATGCAAAGCGCTGGTATGCCAAAGCACCGGTGGAATCCGGCCGGTAGAGTGCCACGGGCTTCGAGAAACTCGGTGCCTCCGCGAGCGCCACGCTCCTTGGAATCTCCACGTCAAAGACCCTGGAGGGAAAATTCTTCCGGAGGTTCCACGCGACTTCCCTGCTGAATTTTTCGCGCTTGTCATACATCGTGATAAGCGCCCCCGCCACGGATAGCGGATGCTTCAGGTTGTCGCGAATAAGCTTTATGGTTTGCAGTAGCTGCCCGATTCCCTCCAGACTGTAGTACTCCGCCTGCACGGGGATAAGCACCTCGTCCGCGGCGACAAGGCCGTTTACCGTAAGCAAGCTCAAGCTCGGCGGCAAGTCGATGAATATATAGTGGTACTTATGCCGCACGCGATGAATGAATTTTCTCAAAAACGACTCGCGCTGCGGCACATGCACCAGCTCCACAAGCGCACCCGCGAGGTGCGGCGCCGCAGGAAACAAGTGTAAATTTTGGAGCACCGACGTTTTCAAAATATGGTGCGGCTCCGCGGCGCCGATAATGCCGTGATAAATGCTCCGCTCCGTTTTCATCGGGTCCGCGCCCAACGCCGAACTCGCATTCGCCTGCGGGTCAAAGTCCACGAGGAGCACTCTCCGCCCCATGATAGCGAGGTACGCACTTAAATTAACCGCCGTGGTAGTTTTCCCAACTCCCCCTTTTTGATTGCATACTGCGATTACCCTTGCCATAGATTCTCATTGATTTTACGCCACTTTTTGGCATAATCAAACATCAGAAAGGGCATGTGGCGGAACCGGCATACGCGTAGCACTCAAAATGCTATGACCTCACGGTCATGTGGGTTCGACTCCCACCATGCCCACAAACGATGACAAGGATAAAATCTCCCGAAAAAGAATTTGCGTGGACGGCTGAACTGGCATATGTAGTTGGACTCCTTGCGACTGACGGATGTCTCTCAAAAGATGGGCGGCATATCGTCATGCGTTCTTCTGAAAAGCCGATGCTTCGTACATTCAAAAAATGCCTCAATATTTCCAATAAAATCGGGACAACGAAAAACAGCAAAACTCCTTCTTATAGGGTGCAATTGAGCAACGTCCAACTATACCGCTGGCTGGAAAAAATAGGTCTTTCCCAAGCAAAAACACACACCATCGGGGAATTGCAAATACCTGACGAATTTTTCCGGGACTTCCTTCGGGGTCATCTTGATGGAGATGGAAGTATCTACGGATATATTGACCGCTACAACCAATATCGAGGCCGCACCTACGTAAACCAAAGAATCTTCACCCGTTTTATATCAGCAAGTAAAATTCATATTGAATGGCTCTCCTCAAAAATCAAAGTGCTCGCGGGCGTACACGGTGCCCTTATTGAAGAAAAACCTCATGCGCCAGGGCGCGTATCCATCTGGGAACTTAAATTCGCAAAAAAGGAATCAGTAAAGCTACTCAATTGGATTTACTATGCGCCCAAAATTCCTTGCCTCAAACGGAAACGTATACTCGCGGGCAAACTCATGAATCGCATTGCGAAAGAAAAACGGAGGAAGTATACGAGAATAGCGACATGAAAGCGACCCCTTCCACATCTTATTATATAGGAATTGTGATAAGATAATTTTGGAGCCGCACCGCTCAAAACCGCAAAAGAACCCGGAGAAAAACATCGGCTCGAACCATATTTTAATTTTGGGGGAAGAAATTTTTTAATCATATGGAACAAAAAAGAAATTGGCCAAAAGATTTTAACGATGAAGAAATAAGAGACGGGATAGAAGTTGGCGCGTTAAAAGAAAGTGGTTTCAGTGGCGCAAAAGAGGCGGGCCTTGCCGAATTGTTAATAAGAAATAAGAAAAGCGCTGAAAAATCTGACGGGAAAATTTTCAAACTTTCCATTGCTATTCTTATCGTTTCTGTTTTAGGTTTAGTGGTTTCCATTGTTTTAAATTTATAAGATTTCAAAAATATGTTTTCAAAAAGAAAAATTGAAATTATAGTTATCATTTTATATACATTTCTTACGCTTAAAGTTGTATATCCTTTTTTGTATTATTTTGTTCCAAATACTTGGGGTGAATTTTTAGACACAAGTAGCATGTTTACTTTGTTAAATAATAATTTAATGGCACTTTGTATAGGAATCTTTTTGAACGTTTTATTGGTTTTATACTTTAAGATTTTAACAAGTAAAAAATATGAGGCGGTTGTATTAATTATTTATACGTTTATCAATCTTAAATTATTGTCGATACCATTTTTATTTTTTAATACCACTTTTGGTGGATTAGCGATTTATGATAGGTATGCTCCAAATTTTAATCTACTAGCTCTTTTTGTTGGGTTATTCCTAAATGTAGCATTAATAATTTATTGGATGCGAAAAGACACAACATAATTTAGCCGCCAAAGAAAAACTTGAAATTGTCAGCGGTGCGGCTCCGCCGCCTTTCCGAATTTTCGCGGGGGGATTTCTTTCCCGAAATGCGTTCGGACTAATTCAAGAATACTGCACCGAATGGAAGTTGGCGCTGACGATGTGATAAAATCCTATATCAATAATGCAACAAATTTCCCTGTCCGCCGAAGCCTCGGCGCAAACGGGATGGCATACAAAAACAGTCCCCGATGTTCTTGATGCGTTCCATTCGCGCGAGCGCGGTCTCACAAAAGAAGAAGCAGCCGAGCGTTTTCAAGAATACGGCCTCAACAAACTTCCCGAAGGGAGGGTAGATGGTCTGCTCCTTATTTTCTTTCGGCAATTTCAAAGCCCGCTGATTTATGTTCTCTTTGCCGCGGCGGGTATTGTTTTTGCGATGGGAGAAGTTATTGACGCTTCGATTATCTTTACGGTGCTTCTTTTTAATGCGATCGTGGGAACAATTCAGGAAGGCAAGGCGCAAAACGCACTCCTTGCTTTAAAAAGATTTGCCGAAACCAGCGCCACGGTACTACGGGGTGGTATGGAGCTCATAGTCCCCGACACCGAGGTAATCCCCGGGGATATTATCGTATTGCAAGAAGGAGAAAAAGTGCCGGCTGATGCGCGGATTATTTTCTCCAGTACCTTAAAGATTGACGAAGCGAGTCTCACTGGGGAGTCAGAGCCAGTGACTAAAACCAATACTATAGTGCCAGCCGATAATCTATCAGTGGCGGATCAGAAAAATATGATATTCAAAGGCACGCATGTTTTAAGCGGAAGCGGCACTGCGGTTGTTGTGGCTACCGGATTCGCAACAGAAATCGGAAAAATTGCTCAAAAAATCGCCTCCATTGACACTGAGATTCCTTTGAAAACCAATATCCGCTATCTCTCGCGCCTAATTATCGTTGCGGTAGCCACGATTAACATCTCGCTGATTATTCTCGGCGTTCTTTCCGGCAAACCACTCAAAGAAATGTTTGCTATGGCGGTCGCGCTTTCGGTTTCTCTTATCCCTGAAGGGCTTCCTATCGTGATGACGCTGGTCTTGGCAACCGGTGTCTGGAGAATGTCAAAACGCAATGTGTTGGTGAAGCGACTACAAGCAGTGGAAGCTTTGGGGCAAACAAAAGTTATTGCCGTGGACAAAACCGGAACGCTCACGAGAAACGAGATGGTCATTCAACGTGTGTATGTAGACGGCAAAAATTTTGAAATCACCGGCAGTGGATATGAACCGAAAGGCGAGGCGACTTTTGATGGTAAAACTATTGACCCCTTAAATCACCCCGAGCTGCTTTTTAGCGGAAGAATCGCGGCGTTCTGCGCCAACGCGAAGCTCTCATTTTCGGAAGAAGCCAAACTATGGAAAATTGCTGGCGACCCGACCGAAGCGGCGATGCTGGTGCTCTCTGAAAAGATCGGATTCCGCCACGACACGCTGGAAAAGGAAACGCCGAAAGTTTTTGAGTTACCGTTTGACTATCAAAAAAAGTATCATGCCACAATTCGAGCGGTTGACGGGAAAAATTTCCTTACCATCGTGGGCGCACCGGAGAAAGTGCTCGAGCTTTGTAAACATATCTGGCGCAAAGATGGAACCGAAACTCTGAGCGAAGAAAAGGAAAAGGAGCTCGATGCAATATTTCATAAACTTGCGAAAACAGGGTTTAGGGTGCTTGCCTACGCTATCAATCCCGATGTTGACCGAAGCGTTAACCCCGACACAATACCACCGCTCGCTTTCGTTGGTTTTTTTGGTATGAATGACGCGCTTCGTCCCGAAGTTAAAGAAGCCATGCAAAGAGTACGAGCGGCGGATATGCGCGTAATAATGATAACAGGCGATCACCGTTTCACGGCACAGGCAATTGCGAAAGAAGCAGATATTTGGCGCGAAGGCGACCGTGTTCTTACGGGAGAAGAAATCGATAAAATGCCTGATGAGGAGTTAGCGGAGAAACTCGCCCGCACCACAGTCTTTGCGCGAGTCACACCGGATCACAAACTTCGTATTATTCAGGCATACCGTAAACGGGGCGAAATCGTAGCAATGACCGGAGACGGCGTGAATGACGCGCCGTCGCTTGTTGCCGCCGACCTTGGCGTTGCGATGGGGAAAATCGGAACAGAAGTAGCAAAGGAAGCGTCAGATATTGTGCTTTTAGATGACAACTTTGCAAGCATTGTTTCGGCAACAGAAGAAGGGAGAAACATTTACAAGACGGTCAAGAAAGTTCTCACGTTCCTCTTTTCTACCAGCATGGGGGAGATAATTAATATCACGGGCGCGCTTGTTCTAAAATGGCCGATTCCACTCTTGCCGTCGCAGATTATATGGCTTAATTTTATCACCGATGGGTTTTTGACTGCGGCGCTTGCTATGGAACCAAAAGAAGAAGGACTCATGCAAGGAAAATTCGAGCGACCGAAAAAATGGATTGTGGACGGTTTTATGACTAAGCGGATGCTCTTGATGGCTCCAATAATGGGGCTCGGAACGCTATATCTTTTCAGCCAGTATTTCGAAGCAAACCTTGCGAAAGGCTGGACCATCGCTCTTACGACCATGGCAGTGTTCCAATGGTTCAATGCATGGAATTGCAGATCCGAAAGCAAATCTATTTTTCAGATGAATCCGTTTTCCAATAAGTTTCTGGTTGGCGCGACAATGGGTGTTATTTCTCTTCAGATATTTGCGGTCTATAATCCGTTTATGCAGAAAATTCTACACACCGTGCCACTCTCGCTTTCGGAATGGCTTATCATTATTCCAATCGCTTCTTCAGTTATCTTAGTTGAAGAAATACGAAAACTTTTTCATCGCAGGAAGGTTGCCGCATCAATATGAATCCCGTTAGAAGCCGCGATCGCTTGGTTAAAAAACACAATGCTAACCCTAATCCGCGCGCTGGAAGCCAAGAAAAGAAAAAATAAAAACTACACTACATGTTAGAAAAACTTATACAAGTTACGCAATCAGTAATTTTTGTCGGCGGACCCATAGGTGTTTTTGCGGCTTCAATTCTTGAAGAAATCATATTTTTTATACCGTCTCCTGTTGTGCCGATGGCAGCTGGGTTTTTCTTGCTTTCCCCTCAAATGGAATTAGTAGAAGCGACGAGTCGAGCTATTTTATACATAGCGCTTCCTGTCAGCTTGGGACAAACTATTGGCTCACTTTTTCCTTACTACATCGGATATTTTGGTGGGCGTCCCACAGTTGAAAAATGGGGACGCCTTATCGGCTTAACTTGGAAAAATATTGAAAAAAACCGAGCAAAAATTCATCCGGGGGTATCGCGATGAATTGATTTTGCTTGGGATGCGGGTATCGCCCGTTCCGGGTGTGGCCATTTCCGGATTTTGCGGTTTTATCCGGTATCCTGTGTATCGCTTCCTTGCCGTTACCGCTTTGGGTGCGGCTATCCGTGGATTCTTGCTGGGGCTTTTGGGTTGGTATGCGGGAACAGCATACTTAAAATATGCTCAAGCGATCGCGCAAATGGAAAAATATTTATTTATTCTTGCTGGCGTTCTAAGTGTGGCGATAATCATTTGGTTTATTCGTAAAAAACGTTATGGAGATGCTTGAAAAAAAGTATACCCAAACGGAGTTTATAAAGAAGCTCCGTCGTTTTGCCGACGCGCTGGAGACTGGGAGAAAGTTTTCCATTCAGATTGTCCCGACTTTGTCGAGGATCCTCGATTCTGCAAAGCAGAATCGGGACGGGTGAGAAAATTTCTGTCCCCAAAAATGCGATTATTAATATTGAATGAAATTTATTTCGCTATCAGCAAAGAACACAATTAAGAAAATTTTGGGAAATGATTTTATTGAAGCTTTCCCAGACATAAAATGGACTTCTGATGGCGCGAGTATCGATCCTGCAATAGGTTTCAGTAATTTTCAGAAATTACTTGTTCGTTTTGGAGTACGCTTCTATCAAAGATTAGATTATTTATTTGTAAAAGGTATAAAATTGAAGGAAGCAAAAATGGAAAAAATGATGAAAGGTTCTGATCATTACCCTTTAGTTATTACGTTTGAGGTATAAAAATCATCCGCACTGCCCGCAGTGTTTTAATGATGGGTTTTTCGAAAACCAAGGCATCCCTTCTTATTCCCGTCTCATTTGTTTTTAATTCTTTAGGTATTTTGATTATCGGCATTATTGCCAAAAATCTGCTCGGCAGTTAAACTGAAGAGGCCTATGGTTCAAAATAAAAAACTTGTAAAGAATTTGTTGATCGTCCTTGTTTCGCTTGTTTTAGTTGGTTTTTTGGCCTACTCGCTCATCGAATATCGCAAAAGCGGAATTGCCGAAAGTGGCGTTGTTACTTGCGTGGGTGAAAAGTGTTTCTGGAGCGCACATATTCATATCTACATCCCGATACAAATTTGTGACGAGAAATACGTTCTGTCTAAATTCAAAGGACCTTTAGTGGGTGATCACACACACGGTGATGAAAACATTATCCACTGGCATGATAAAATCGCTTTTGATGCCGAGAAAAAGCAATTTTCCGAACCAACTCCATTTGCGCTCAACTTAATTTTTAAAACCCCTAAACTTCCGATTACGGAGGAAAGCCTGTTGGGTAAAAAAGACGGTGATATGTGCCGCGGTTTGGCGGCTACATGGAAAGTTTTTGTAAATGGAGTGTTGCATCCCGATTGGAGAAATTACGAGTGGAGAGATAAGGATATTGTTCTTTTTGTCTTTGATGAGCGGGCAGTGGAAGAAGTTGAAAAAGAACTTCGCCAAAATCCCATACAATTTCCTCCCGTTGGAGAGGGTTAATCGAAAGGTCGACTGTTTATCAAAAATAAGCCATACTTACATTATGGATAATGATACAAATAAAAAAATATGCGAGCGGTGCAGTAAAAAAGAGTGCGAGCGGTGCGTCGAAACAAACGGCAAAGGTTTCTGCTGTCAGGTTTGCTGTGATGAATATAAAAAGGAGGAAGGAGAGCAGAAGAAAGACGAACCGGTCAATGTCTGCCGTTTTTGTTAGTTAAGGCATAATCGCATGGATCCCGTTAGAGGCCCTGCCGACCGGCAGGCAGACGCGGTCACGGTTTAAAAAAGAGCTTAAAACAATATGAATCACGGTCGCATCATTGTACACAAAATTAAATATGCAAGGCGAGGGCTGACCGCGACCTGCCTCTAACGGGATGGAAGTAACCAGTTTAACCATCCCCATTTTAGTGGGAGCCGCTATTATTGACAGCATCAATCCATGCGCGTTTGGGGTGCTGATTTTTTTGCTTGCCTATCTCTTCAAAGCTTTTCACTCTCGCCGGTCGGTGCTTTTGCACGGCCTCACTTACATAAGCGGTGTTTTCATTACCTATCTCATAGCAGGACTGCTGCTTCTTCCTGTTATCAGCCAATTGGGCAGAATTAGTACTGGGGCTTATGTCGGGATAGGCGTTATCTTAATTATTTTCGGCTTACTGGAAATCAAGGACTTCTTTTTCTACGGCAAGGGGTTATCGCTGGGAATTTTACCGTCAGCCGGAAAACGTATTGAACTGCTTGTCCGGCGTATTACGGGAAAACTTTCTACTTCTTTCTTTCTCGGCGTTTTTGTCGCGCTCGTTGAATTACCCTGCACGGGAGCGGTGTATCTCGGCGTACTGGCATTAGTGTCTCTTGCCGGTCTCACCGCAAATAATTTCCTCCTCTTGGTAATATACAATCTCCTTTTTGTCCTTCCACTGGTGGTTATTTTGCTTTTGGTTCATCGAGGCGGTCAGATAGAAAAGTTTGAGATGTGGCGCGAAAAGTATCGGGGGCATATGCGTTTGGCCATCGGGTTGCTCTTGATCGGTATGGGCACATGGATGATTATGTTTATTCTATAGAATCCCGTTAGAAGTTTAACAAGGAATAAAATTAATATTACATTATACATATATGCTTAAAATAAATTATGTCCGAGATAAATCGTAGTAATCACATAAGCAAGACTTCTAACGGGGTGAAAAGAGATATATGATGAAAAGAAAAATTAAAACAACAAAACCGTCTAAGAAGTTAATCGCTGCCAGCGGCGTAAACCCCGTTAGAGGCCGCGAGGGCCCGCAGCGCACCTCTGCCTCTAACGGGGTAAAGAAGCGGGTGCGAAAAGGACGGAGAACTGCCGGCGCAGCCGCCCTCATAAGGTCAGGAGAAAATCCGATAATCTCGCCGCGGTTAGAAAATGAATGGGAAGCCTGGCAAACTTTCAATCCCGGAGTGATTTTGCTTGATGGCAATGTCCATTTTCTGTATCGAGCAGTCGGCAGAGATGGAATTTCACGGTTGGGTTACGCTGTTTCAAAAGACGGTTTTACTATTAACGATCGGTTGCCTAATCCTGTTTATGAGCACAGAACCGGAGATAGAAGATTTATTATTTATTCTTATTTTTCAGGCGGCAGCTTTGGCGGGGCCGAAGACCCGCGTCTCGTTCGTGTAGACGGCGAAGATATTTTGTATATGACATATACTGCGTGCGACAACGGTCTGCGGGTTGGTTTAACATCCATAAAAGTTGATGACTTTATAAATAAAAAATGGGAATGGCGACCGCCGATGTTGATTTCACTGCCCGATGAAGTTCACAAAAATTGGTCCCTTTTCCCAGAAAAGATAAACGGCCAATACGCAATTCTTCACAGTATCAAACCCAATATTCAAATAGAATACCGGGACAGTTTGGAATTTGATGACGCTGACTTCATTAAAAGTTTTCACGGCGGCGCCCCACAAAAAGGTTGTTGGGATAAATGGCTTCGAGGCGCCGGCGCCCCGCCACTTAAAACTAAATACGGCTGGCTACTCTTTTATCACGCCATGGACAATGATTGGAGCAAATATAAAGTTGGAGCCATGCTCCTTGATCTTAACGACCCAACCAAAATCCTCTACCGCGCCAAAGAACCAGTTTTAGAACCAGAAGAAATTTATGAAAATAATGGCTATAAACCCGGCATTGTGTATATTTCAGGAGCGGTTATTAAAGATGGCAATCTTCTTGTTTACTACGGTTGTTCCGATAGTTATGTGAGTGTGGCTTATGCCAACCTTGATGTTTTTTTGGAAACGCTTAAAAAAGAAGCGAAGCCAAAGCTTAAAGTAAAAACTTTAAAGAAAAACAAAAAGCGATGAAAGTAAAAACTTTTATTGAACACCATGGAAAAGCAGTAAGGGCTGGCAAGCGATTTAAGCATGTGATGGCAATTGCTCTTAATCCATTATCGGGATATTAAAGACGGCATTATTCGTTGCGTCACGAGCCGCAAGGGCGATGTGCAAGTGAAGGGTTATGTTGACAGAAGTGTATTGCATAAAGTAAGAGGCGATTCTCTCGAACATTTTGAGATCGGCGAACGCTTAATTATAAAAAATGAAGCAGAAATCATAAATAAAGTCGGCGGAACGGAAGGAGATTTTATCGGTCTTGAAGATCCGGATATTTGGATAGACGGTAAAACCGGCCTGATGCATTTATATTTTACTATTCCGATTCGCTCGGTTGATAAAATAAATAAAATTAAAATCCATCTTGGTCACGCAGTCGGCAAAGATTTGAACAGTCTGGAGATGACCGTGCCGGTTCTTTTGGATACTTATAAATTTAGCGCAAAAGAAGTTTCCATCGCGCCGCTCAATGCAAAAGGATATCGTTTCAATCTTATCGAATCAAGGGATCGGGCGGAAAATACGACTTATTCCATTGTTCAAACCGCAATTGCCAAAAATATGGGCGGTCCATGGAAGTATGGCGATATCGCTTTCCATCCGAACGAATACAAAATTCCTTGGATCGCCGGCCATGCTTCTCCCGGCCCGCTTTTGCCGGATACCTTTCTTGATATTGGCGCTGGCAAGCGGTTAGGAATTATAAATGGACGCGAGGCAAATCAAAAAATTGGGGATAAAGTTAAATATGGTATGTTTTCAGTAGGACTTTTTATCTACGATTATGAGAATGGGGAAATTGATTGGGTTTCGCCAGAGCCATTGATACAAGATAGTCAAGCGAAAACCATTACATTTGCAAGCCAGTTTGTTGAAACCGGCCCAGGCGTTGGCATTTTGTATGCGCATGTTGATGATTCTTTTGTGCGCGCCTACACCATAAATGCAAATGCAATAAAATTATTACTGCTGTAGCTTGAAATCAAATTAAAAAAAATTAAATATGATTATTGAACACTACGACAAAAATCCAATACTTACACCGAACAAAAATCAGTCCTGGGAGGCCGAGGCGGTTTTAAATGGTTGCCCCGTACAAAGGGGCAATAAGATCTTTTTGGTATACCGCGCAATTTCTCTGCCCCATTATCATGCTTTGGCGCAAACAAAGTTGATGGTTTCCGATATCGGCATTGCCGAAAGTAACGACGGAATAAACTTTTCTAATCGGAAAAAGTTTATTGTGCCGGAGTATGAATGGGAACGATTCGGCTGTGAAGATCCGAGAATTACGAAATTAAACGATAAATATTATATCTTCTATACTGCTCTTTCGGAGTATCCCTTCCGAGTCGAAGGTATTAAAGTAGGGCTCGCAATAAGCAAAGATTTGGAGACGATCAAAGAAAAACATCTTATCACCCCCTTTAACGCTAAAGCAATGGCTCTTTTTCCGGAGCGCATTGCCGGCAAAATGTGGACTATTTTAACCGTTCATACCGATAAACCGCCGGCAAAAATATGCCTCGCTTCTTTCGACAGGGAAGAGAAGTTGTGGTCAGAAAAAAATTGGCAGAAATGGTATCAAAATTTTGAAAAATATGCTCTGCCGCTTCAGCGCCATCCCGAAGATCATATTGAAGTCGGCGCTCCGCCGATCAAAACAAGAGACGGCTGGCTGCTCTTTTACTCATACATAAAAAATTATTTTTCTGGCAGCCGGCTCTTTAGCGTTGAAGCAGTATTGCTTGATTTAAAGAATCCCATGAAAATTCTTGCCAGAACGAATTATCCGCTTCTTACGCCGGAAGAATACTATGAACGGATCGGTATTGTGCCAAATGTTGTCTTCCCATCGGGCGCACTAATCAAAGGCGGGAAAATATATCTTTATTATGGTGCGGCTGACACCACCTGCGCGCTCGCTTTTGTTGATACACAGGGGCTCCTTAACAAAATGTTGAAAAAAGGAACGAGAACGGCTCGGTTCGCGAGGGCGAAAGAAAATCCGATCATCCTTCCTATAAAGAGTCATCCGTGGGAAGCAAAAGCAACCTTTAATCCGGCGGCAATTTATCTTGAAAATAAAGTTCATATTCTTTATCGGGCAATGTCAGAGGATAATACTTCAACCATTGGATATGCCCAGAGTAAAGACGGCGTGCACATTGATTACCGCTCCACAGAACCAGTATATATTCCCCGCGAACCGTTTGAGCAAAAACTTACGCCTAGTGGAAACTCTGGGGTTGAAGACCCTAGACTTACCAAAATAGGCGACAAAATTTATATGCTCTATACCGCCTTTGACGGAAAAAATCCTCCGCGAGTGGCTTTGACTTGGATTAAGACAAAAGATTTTCTGGCTCAAAAGTGGAATTGGTCTAAGTCTATTACGTTCTCGCCACATGACTTTGACAATAAAGATTCAGCTCTTTTTCCTGAAAAATTTAATGGAAAACTTCTTATTATTCATCGCATAGGTGACGATATCGATTTGGCGTTTGTTTCAGATTTAGAGTTTAAAATTGTAAAAGAACTTGAAGAACATCGTTGGATATCTCCAAGAAAAGGCATGTGGGACTCAAAGAAGGTTGGTGCTGCCGCTCCTCCGATAAAAACCCGTCAAGGGTGGCTGATGTTTTATCATGGCGTTTCTGAAGACAATATTTATAGAGTAGGAGCGGTTCTCTGCGACAGAAAAGACCCCACGAAAATCATCGCCCGTACCGATGAACCAATTCTTGAGCCGGAAACTGTTTATGAAAAGGAGGGCGAGGTCCCCAATGTTGTTTTCCCCTGCGGAGCAGTTCTCATCGGCAATAAAATATTTATGTATTACGGGGGAGCTGATAAGGTAGTAGGCGTGGCTACGGTTGAAATTGGTAATCTCCTTAGCGTTCTCGAGCAGTGTAAATGTTAATTGATACTATTCAAATTTCGGGACCGGAAGAAGTAAAATATCTCATTCACGGACTTTTATGATTACTAAGTCTGACAAAGTCAACCTATTCGACAGGATCAGGGTTGATCCTGAGCGAAGTCGAAGGATCAAAAGAATTGTCTTTATCCCGTTAGAAGTAGCCTCGCCGAGGTCCTTCGGACTCGCGCTATCGGCGCGAGCGAGACTTCTAACGGGATGTATCGCTATCATTGTCTTGCTTCTCTTGGCTTTTATTTTACCTTTACCCCCACACCAAATTTTGGTGTGGGGGTTTAGCGGTTGGTTATTAAAAGTATGAGAGTAGGAATAACCGGGGGATCTGGTTTTATAGGGACTCGCCTTACTGACGCTTTCCTAGAGAAGGGGGACAGTGTTGTGGTTTTTGACGTAAATCCGCCCCAGAGGAAGGTTGACCCCGTTAGAAGTAAGACGCCTGCTGCGTCTGTCGATTCGCCATTGGCGAACCGGACTTCTAACGGGGTTGACTTTTATAAAGTGGATCTTCTCTCTTTGAATCTGCACCCTAGTATTTTTGAAAATCTTGACGCAGTCATACATCTTGCTGGCAAAAATATTTTTGGAAGATGGAACGAGCGGGTAAAACAAGAAATTTACCAAAGCCGAGTTATGGGAACCAAAAATTTAGTTAGCGCCCTCTCTGCGCTGCAGCACAAACCCAAGGTTCTTGTATCTGCTTCTGCTGTCGGATACTACGGAGATCGCGCCGATGCAGATCTCTACGAAGATTCCGGGCCGGGGGACAATTTTTTGTCTAGAGTATGTCTAGATTGGGAAAAAGAGGCCGAGGCCGCAGAGAAGTTCGGTATAAGAACGGTCCAGATAAGAACTGCTCCCGTATTGGGGCGCGGAGGATTTTTATCGAAATTATTGCCTATTTATAAGTGGGGGCTGGGCGGACCGCTCAGCCGCGGCAAACAATGGTTTCCTTGGGTTCATATTGACGATATAGTAGGTATTTATATTTTTGCTATCGAGCGGGAAACAATAAAAGGGCCAGTAAACTCGTGTTCTCCGGGAGTTGTTAGAAATGAGGAGTTTTCTAAAATTTTAGCTCTGGTGCTGGATCGGCCGGCGTTTTTTAAAGTGCCGAAACTTGCCTTGGAACTTGTTTTGGGAGAACTTGGGGAAGAGATTTTGGCTAGCCAGAAAGTACGGCCAAGAAAGCTTTTACAAAACGGGTTCTCGTTTAAATTTCCCGATTTAAAAAACGCTTTAGAAAATATTTTGACTAAAGAATATGAACCCCGTTAGAAATCCATCATCTTCTGATAACGGCAGACACCTAAGGCGTCTTACTTCTAACGGGGTGAATCTTAAAATGTTTTGGAATATTGTATTGGGACTCGTTTTATTTTTACTCTTCACTTCGCTCTGGGGTTTTTATATTTCCATAAAGCCGCCCAAAATTGTTTCTGACATTACTCCAGAAAGTTTGGGACTTGATTATGAAGAGGTGACTTTTACCACTGCTGATGTTGTAAAAATAGCTGGTTGGTGGATTCCCTCTTCCGCTAAAGCTTCCGCCGGCGCCAAGGCTTTGGCGGACAAGTCGGAGGGCAAGCCTGCCAAAACAATAATTCTTTTGCATGGCTATCCGGCGGATAAAGGAGATATACTGCCCGCTCTCGCATTTTTAAACAAAAAATACAATCTTTTATTATTCGACTTTCGTTATTTAGGACAAAGCGAAGGCCGCTATTCGACTGTCGGCGTCAAAGAAACGGAAGATCTTCAGGCGGCAGTTAATTTTCTTAAGTCCCGTGGTGTTAGCGAAGTGGGCGTATGGGGACTTTCTATGGGTGGCGCAGTCGCTTTAACGACGGCAGTAAGGACTCCAGAGATTAAAGCAATTGTTTCCGAATCAAGCTATGCGCGGCTTGATTTAATGGCAAATGAACTTTATCGAATACCACTTTTAAAATATCCGCTTGCAAAACTTACGCTTCTTTGGACAAGGATATTTTTAGGAATTAATGCGAGCGACGCAACGCCCTACGAATCTGTAAAAAATCTCAACATTCCAATCCTTTTAATTCACTCCACCAATGACGAAGTAATTCCATGGAGGCATGCCGAGCTACTTCAAGAAGCGCTAAAAAATAATCCCAAGGCAGAATTTTGGTTTCAAGAAAACTTAGTACATGGCCAGCTTGGCGAAGAATATCAAAAAAGAATTGAAGACTTTTTTGAAAGAAATCTATGAACCCCGTTAGACATCTCAACTACCTCGGGGGGAAAGGGTGCAGCCAGTATTCTACAGGTGTATTATTGGCTTTGGTATTACATGAGCGACTAATTTCTTCCCTTTTCGCTTTGGTTTTGGTATCATACCATCATGACTATTTCAAAGCATTTTACACGAATTTTCTTTATTGGAATTTTTGTCGTTGTTATCCTTTTTTCAAGTATTGTCGACTTTGTGAC
>Ga0209514_10001871_pt1 | contig 34496 bp, 25 predicted proteins | sample Subgrocontami58m_FD_187452 | JGI IMG/M metagenome (GOLD analysis project Ga0209514, IMG submission 187452) | Subsurface groundwater microbial communities from S. Glens Falls, New York, USA - GMW37 contaminated, 5.8 m (SPAdes) (version 3) | ecosystem: Environmental > Aquatic > Deep subsurface >...
GGGCAGGACCACTCTTACATAGGTGCGCAGGCCAAGCCTCCACCACGGCCCAAACTCGCTGGCCCGGCCCAGGAGCCGCTGCCCCGCCTCATGCCCCAAACGCAGGCCGAAGCCTGCCGCGATGAGCACCGCAGGTATCTCCAGCACGCCGTGGGGGACCAAACCCGCGATAGCCAGCATGGCGCCGTGCTCCTCCACAACGTTGGCGACCACCAGCCCCAGCAACGCGCCGTTGACTCCCAGGAAAAGCATGGGGACTACCCCCAGTCCGGCGCCCAGGACGAGCACCATGGCGGCCTTAATGGCGTTGTTGAACAGGATGAACAGCGCCAGTTGGGGGCCGGACAAGTCCTGGGTCTTGATGAACTGGGCCAGCTCGTTCAACATGGCGTTGTCCCTGGGTCCGGACAGATAGCCGCCCACGGCAAAGGTCGTCAAGACGCCCAGTGGAAGCACGAACAGCCATAGGCTGTCCCGCGGGGTTAGGCCTGGTCGTTGCTCAATCATGGTGCAAGCATATCTTAGGGCATAGCGCCTAGCCTGGGGAAGCGCTGAAGAGTGCGGCGAACCGTGGCCCCCCCCCCGCTCGTGGTTCGACAAGCTCACCATGAGCGGGGCAGTGGGTCCCTGGCCATTCTGTCCCGGCGGAACAAAGAACGCTGCTATAATCGGGTGGAACGATGCAGAAGCTCATCGCGGGAGCGGGCCAGCTCGGCATATCGCTCACCCAACACCAGGTACACCAGTTCCAGACCTACTACGAGGAGCTAGTCGCCTGGAACCGTCGGGCGAACCTGACGGCCATCACCGGCTATGAGGAGGTCCAGGTCCTCCATTTCCTTGATTCGCTCAGCGTGCTGCTGGTACAGCCGGCGTTGCGTGGGCCTGTCATAGACGTGGGCGCCGGGGCGGGCTTCCCGGGGCTTCCCCTCAAGATTGCCTGTCCCGACCTGCGGGTGACGTTGCTGGACTCGGTGGGCAAGAAGGCGGCTTACCTGATGCACATGGTGGAGGTGCTAGGTCTGGAAGGGGTGGATGTCGTAACGCAACGGGCTGAGGTCGCCGGACGTGACCCATCGCTGAGGGAGACCTTCGCTTGCGTGCTGGCCAGGGGGCTGGCGCCGATGCCCACCCTGCTAGAGCTGACCTTGCCTTTTTGCAGCATGGGGGGTATCCTGATTTCACATAAGGGCGGCGCGGCGGCGACCGAGATGGCCCGGAGCGAGCGCGCCCTGGCGCTTCTGGGTGGGAGGTGGCGGGAGCTTGTGCCCGTCCCCTTGGAGGGCATGAACGCCAGGGCACTGGTGGTGGTGGAGAAGGTAGCTCCAACAGCCGCTGGCTACCCCCGTCGGGTGGGAGTGCCCACCCGAAGACCTTTGACGTAACGGAAAGGGTGATGGCTGAGCAGAATAGCCACGTTTCAGCGGAAGCTAGGGTTGCCCTCCGGCGGCGGTTTCTCAGCCTACCTACCCTCATTTCCTTTACTGCAGCTATACTTGTTCTGTACTTTGTGCTGGGCGGCCTGGGCCTCGACCTAAACGTATTTGGCCGCCATATTGTGCTGCGGGGCCTGGAACTCGACCTCAGCTCCCTGGGCCGTCTGCTGCGGCAGAGCGACCCCCTCCTTATTCTGTTGGCCCTGGTCGTCTACTACGCCACCTTCCCTCTGCGGGGGCTGCGCTGGTATTTCCTGCTTCGCTACGGCTCACGCTCGGAGGGTAATATCAGCATCCCGTCGTATTGGAGGCTGGGAAGTCTGGTGCTGCTGGGCTGGTTTGGCAACTGCATCTCCTGGGTGCGTCTGGGTGACCCTTACCGGGCCTACCTGATAACGGAGTACAGCGCGGTGGGGTTCCCCAGGAGCATGGGGACCATCGTGGCGGAGCGTGCCTTCGATGTGCCCATAATCTTCATGCTTCTACTGGCCTCCGTAGTTGCTGTATGGGGCACCCACCCGGGGTCCTCTGTAGTAAGCTTCATATGGGTGGGGTTCGCCCTGATCTCGCTTCTGGTCTTGGGCTTGCTGGCCATGCGAGTGTTTAGAGGTGTCTTTCATCAGCGCCTGCCCGGCCGGCTGAAGCAGTTCTATCTCCGTTTCGAAGAGGGCCTGCTGGGCGGCGTTCGCGCTATGCCCATGGTCATCCCCATCACCGTTGTCATCTGGCTCATCGAGGCCACCAGCCTGTATTTGGTGACCTTGGCCATTGGCGTTCACGTCACCTTCGCGTTTGCCATCTTTGCCTACTTGGGAAGCTCATTGCTGCTAAGCATTCCCCTGACCCCTGGGGGACTGGGCATCGTGGAAGTAGGTATGACCGGGCTGCTCTCGCTGAAGATGTCGCAGGAAGCGGCCTTGTCCACCACTCTCTTGGTCCGTGCCATCACTTTCGGAACGATCCTTGTCTTCGGTGGCATCCTGTTCGCAACCCATCAGGTCCGGCACCGTCCCGCGGCTCATAAGGAGACTGTGCCCAGCGTGTCCGCCGGCGATTGAGAGAGCCCTTGCTCAGGCCCATGGCCGGCTAGCTAGCCCATCTATGCACTGTTGCCGATGCCCAGCATAGACCCGGTAACCGTCGAGGTCATCCAGAACCGACTGACCCAGATAGCGCTGGAGGCAGGCATCGCGCTGCAACGCACTGCTGCCTCTGCTACTGTCGTCGAGGCCAAGGACCTGGGCTTCAACGTCTGCGACCACCTGGCCCGCACGGTCGTCTACTCGGTATGGATGCCGCGCCATGGCACCACACTGAGCCACATGCTGCGTTCCACCATCCGCGCTTTCGGGCAGGAGGGCATACGCCCGGGCGACATGTTCCTCACCAATGACCCCTACGCCGGCGCTCTCCACGTGAACGACATTGCGGTCATCTCACCGGTGCATGTGGGGGACGAGCTTATTGCCTGGACCGCCTGCGCCACGCACCACTTGGACGTCGGCGCGGCTACTCCAGGACTTAATCCATATGCCACCGATTGGCACCAGGAGGGCATCGTCATCCCTCCTACCAGACTCATGGACGGTGGTAAGCTGAGGGAGGATGTGTTCCAGCTCTTCCTGCGTAACGTGCGGTTGCCCGGCTACCAGGCGCTGGACCTGAAGGGCCAGATCGCTGCCAACAACGTGGCCCGGACCAAGATCGTGGAGCTGGCCAAGCGTTACGGGCTGGAGACCCTCAAGGCGACATATGACGACATCATCGCGCATTCGGAGGTCAAGACGGTGGCGCGCATCCGCCAGTTGCCGCCGGGCCGGTATGAGGCGACGGACTACCTGGACTTCGATCGCAAGTACACCCTTCGCTGCACCCTGGTGGTGGAAGCGGACAACCTCACGTTTGATTTCACGGGCACTGACCCTCAGGCGCCCACGTTCGTCAACTCTGCCTTCGCCTGCATCGAAGCGAACGTGCACAACATCCTGACCTGTTTGCTGCTGCCTGACATACCGGCCAACGAAGGGTGTTTCCGCCGGGTCAAGGTGGTCATCCCGGAAGGCACACTGTTCAACTGCCGGCCCCCCGCCGCGTGCTCGGGCGCTTCAGTGGTCACCGGTTGGAAGGCCCAGGTGTTGGCCATCAAGGTGCTAAGCTCGGCCTTGTTGCGCTCACCCGAGTCGTGGCGGGCCAACGCCAGTTGGGCCTCGGGCGCAGTGTACCCCACGCTGAGCGGGCCGGACCACTATGGCGCCAAATCGGGCCTGCCCCTGGCCAGCCACACCACGCTCCACGGTGGGGGCGCCCGGGCCACCATAGACGGATTGGACGTGTCCAACGTTGCCGGTTCCACCAATACGTCCGTACCCAACATTGAGTCCACGGAGTACCGCTACCCCGTGCTGTTCCTGGAGCGCCGTTTCACCCGGGATGGCGAGGGTGCGGGCAAGTACAGGGGTGGCTTTGGGGGCGAGTTCACCGTAGTGCCGTATGGCGCCGAGGGGCTGGACCTCCATAGCTGGCTGATTGGCTCCCGGGTGCCGCCGGATGGTGTGGAGGGTGGCCAACCCGGCGCCACCAGCGCCATCGTCATCAAACAGAAGACTGATGTGTGGCAGCGGATGACCGAGAGCGTGCCCTCGTTCGTGGAGCTCTCCGGGAAGGCGGATGTGGCCCGTCCGGTCAACAAGCCCATGAGTCTGGGCGCAAACGATGCGCTCCATGTGCGCTGTCAGGGTGGTGGCGGCTTCGGCGACCCGCGGGAGCGGGACCCGGCGCTGGTGCAGCGCGACGTTGCTGAAGGGCTTGTCTCTCCCGAGCGGGCGCGCCGTGTCTATGGCGTGGTCTTCGCGCCGGACACGCTCGATGTGGACGAGGCGGCCACGCGGCGTCTGCGCCGACGAAGCCGCCGCAAAGTGTAGGTCGGCGATGGGCTTCCTGGTCGGCATAGATGTAGGCGGCACCTTCACTGACGGCGCCGTGGTCACCGAGAGCGGTGAGGTGCGCCTGTTCAAGACGCCCACCGTCCTGCAGGAGCCGTCGCAGGGATTCATCAACTGCCTCGATAGGGCCGCCCGGGCCTTCGGCCTATCGCTGGCCGGGTTTCTGGCCCAAGTGGACAAGCTCACCTACGGCACCACGCTGGCCACCAACCTTCTGCTGGAGGGCGGCACCGCTCGCACTGCCCTGATCACGACGCGGGGCTTTCGGGACACCTTGCCCATGGCCAGGGTGGGACGGGAGTACCTGGGCATGGACCTTCAGGCACAGCGGCCGCCTCCGCTGGTCCCTCGTCGTCTAATCCTCGAAGTGAGCGAGCGCGTAGACCGGCAAGGGCGCGTGATCACGCCCCTCAATGGGAAGGACGTGGCTGCCTGTCTCGACCGGTTGCGACAAGAAGGCGTGCAGGCTGTTGCCGTGTGCCTCCTGTGGTCTTTCAAGCACCCGGAGCATGAGCGGGCACTCCGAGAGGAGGTCCAGCGTGCGCTCCCGGGGACGTATGTTTCCATCTCCAGCGAGGTGGCCCCCATGATGGGGGAGTACGAGCGCACGGCCACGGTGGTCTTGAACTCCATGCTGGGACCGCCGGTGGCAGCCCATCTGCGTCGCCTTGTCCAGGAGCTTCAGGACAGTGGCCTGAGGCGACCATTGCTCATCATGCAGTCAACCGGAGGCGTGGTGCCGGCAGAGGATGCCTCTATCCGGCCGGTGACCCTGGCCAACTCCGGACCTGCCGGTGGCCTGGTGGCGTGTCGCTACCTGGGGGAGCTGCTTGGAATCAAGGACGTCATCGGCGTAGACATGGGTGGCACAAGCTTCGACGCCAGCCTCATTACCGATGGCGAGTACGCCGTCAATATGGTGTCCCGCATCAAGGGGAATACCGCGTACGTGCCCATGCTGGATATCCACTCGGTCGGCGCGGGCGGTGGCTCCATCGCGCGCGTGGACCAGGGCAGGCTCAAGGTGGGGCCCCAGAGCGCAGGCGCCCAGCCGGGGCCGGCCTGCTATGGACGTGGGGGCAGCGAACCTACGGTAACTGACGCCGACCTGGTCCTGGGCCGTCTGGACCCCGACTACTTCCTGGCTGGGGAAATGCCACTGAACGTAGGGCTGGCCAGGGAGGCCATCTCGGAGAGGGTAGCCCGCCCTCTGGGCATGGACACGGTTCAGGCAGCCGCGGGCATCTGCCGGATTGTGGATGCGCACATGGCCGACGCCATGAGCACGGTCACTATTCAGCGGGGGTACGACCCGCGCCGCTACACCATGATTGCCTTTGGTGGCGCCGGGGGCGTCCACGCCTCCGCCATTGCCCGAGAGTTGGGCATCCAGACGGTTATTGTCCCCTATTTGGCCACGGTGCAGTCGGCCTTTGGCATTGTCGCTTCCGACATCGTCCACAGCCTCTCCCTGGGCGCCGTGGCCGACTTGGACGATGCCGGCGCCATCGCGCGCAGCTATGAGGCGCTGGAGCGCCAGGGGACGCAACTGCTGGAGAGGGAGGGCGTCGCTCCCGAGGACAGGGACCTCCGGCGCTTCGCCGATATTCGCTACCGCATGCAGGCCCACGAGGTCACTATCCCGGTGCCCCTGGGTGTGCTGGGGCAGGCCGAGGTCAGCGCCCTGGCCGCAGAGTTTGAGCGGCGCTATGAGGAGCTGTACGGGCCGGGCACCGTGTTCCACCAGGCCGGCCTTGAGGTTGTGACCTTCCGGGTGGAGGCTGTGGGACGGACCCGCCGACCCCAGCTCCGCAAGTACCCTTACGGCGGGAACGACGCTAGCCCCGCCCGCAAAGGCGCCCGTTCGGTCTTCTTCGAGGGCTCATTCCTGGATACGCCCATCTATGATGCGGACAAGCTCACGCCCGGAAACCGCTTCGATGGCCCCGCTGTGGTGGAGTATGTGGGGACCACTGCCCTGGTCCACCCCTATCAGTCCGCCGAGGTAGACCCTTACCTGGACCTGGTGCTGCGCGCCAGGTAGGGGCATGGCGCGCCCGCCATGCTCCTACGGGCTGCGGACCAGGCGGCGTCGTGCGCCGATGTACACGACTGTGGCCAGGAGCAGGGCGAGCACGGCGGTGGCGCCCGTCCCCGTGGCCGGTACGTTTATGGGGAGGGGTACGAACGTAGCCGTCGGCGCGGGTGTGGGCGTGGGTGAAGGAGGTGGCGTAGCAGTGGGAACAGGGGGTGGTGTGGGCGAAGGCGTAGGCAATGGGGTAGGAGTTGCTGTGGGCGCAGGTGTGGGTGTAGGCGCAGGCGCTGGCGCTAGAGGTAGGAAGGGAGACCAGGCGGGGTCACTGTCGGAAAGGAGGCTATTGGTAAGCCGCATTTGGCCAGAGCCGTCAGAATTCATAACATATATTTCAAAGTTGCCGTCGCGTTCAGAGTAGAAGGCGATCTTTGCAGCGTCCGGTGACCATGCTGAGCTGCGATCCATGACGCCATTATTGGTGAGCCGCGTTTGGCCAGAGCCGTCAACGTTCATTGTGTAGATTTCGAGGTTTCCATCGCCGATATCCTGAACGGATGTGAAGGCAATGCTGGCGCCGTCTGGCGACCAATCGGGATCGTAATCGCTGGCGCTGTTTGATGTAAGCCGCGTTTGGCCAGAGCCGTCAACGTTCATTGTATAGATTTCGAGGTTTCCGTCGCGAGTGGAGTAGAAGACGATGTGGTTGCCATTTGCGGACCAAGCAGGCCCCAAGTCGATGGCGTCGTTCTCCGTAAGACGTCTCTGCCCGGAACCGTCCGAATTCATAACGTAGATGTCGGAGTTGGAGTTGCGTGTGGACACGTATGCGATATGACTGCCGTCTGGGGACCAGGCGGGCTGCAGGTCGTTGTAGGCTTCGACTGTAAGGCGGGCTTGGCCAGAGCCATCGGCGTTCATGAGATAGATGTCGAAGTTACCGTTGCGATTAGAGCTGAAAGCTATCTTCGAGCCATCTGGGGACCAGTGGGGGCGCAGGTCGTCGCCTTGCGCAAACGTGAGCCGCGTTTGGTTCGCCCCGTCGGCGTTCATGACGTAGATCTCAGCAGGGCCTCCATCGCGCCAAGAACTGAAAGCTATCTTCGTATTGGCCAAGTTCGCGTCCACGCTCACGGTGAAGTCGATGATGTTGGCGGAGCTGGGGTTGCCGCCTGCGTCCTTGGCCCGCACGGAGAAGGTGTGCGCGCCTTTGCTTAGCACCGTGGGCTGTACATAAGTGAGCTTGCTCGCGTTGTCGGTCCAGGCGCCGGAGTCCACCTTGACCTCGTAGCTCGCCGCGCCGGTGACCGTATCCCACTTGAAAGCGGGCAGCGGGTTGTTGTCGGTACCGATCTTGGTCAACCCTGTAGGGGCGCCTGAGGGCAACGGTGTGGGTGTGGGGGTAGGCGTTGATGAGGGCGTCGGAGTTAGAGTCGGCGTTGGTGTAGCCGTTGGGGTTGGAGTCGCGGTAGGTGTGGGCGTCGGTGTGGGAGTGGGCAGAGCGGGCAACTGGGCCAGGCCATATCCCCACGTGTTGTTGGGCACGGGGCTGCCTCTGGGCAGGGCGTTGGCCTTCAAATACTCGGCCACCTGCACTGCCGTAAGGTCAGGGAAGCGGTGCATCACCAGCGCCGCCAGCCCCGCCACGTGGGGCGAGGCCTGGCTGGTGCCCGCAAACGCGCCTAGGCCGTAGGATACCGAGTCCCCCCGGTCGGCCCCCACGATGTCCGGCTTCACTCTGCCGTCCGTGGTTGGCCCCTGGCTGCTGAAGCTTTCGATGGTGGTAGGCGTGTTCCACCGGGCGGCGCCCACCGCCAGCATCCCAGAACTCGTGCTCTCGGCGGGGTTGCCGATGCTTCGAGCGGAGGAGGAATACTCCAGATCAGGACCGCTGAACATCTGGAGTTGCACCCAGGCGGGGAGCGTACCTGCAAAGCGGTAGACCGCCAGGTGGTATGTTCCGGCCGCGGACGCAGTGTAGCTGAGGAACTCCCATGGTTCCTGCCCGGGCGCGCCGCTTTGCTCGCTTTCGGAAGAAGCGACCACGGCCAGCGCCGAGTCGAACAGGAAGAGCTCCAGGTCTCGACCGGCGTTGGCCCACGAGTCCTCCCACCGGAGTTGTGTATGGATAGACTGCCCTTGCGCGAGCGTAATGTTGTGTGATTCGTCGGCCCCCGAGAAATTGAGGTATGAATCCGCATCCGAGTCTTCAAAGGCACCGTACCAGGTCTTCCGGCCTTCATTGCCTGCGGCATTGACCCACAGGGCGCCGCCATTTGCGGCGATGTCAACGGCCCCCAGGGCGCCATAGTTGGAGGGGGACGTCCCGTCACCAGGGCCCTCCCAGGTCCAGCCCACCGAGTGGTTGATGACCTTAACTCCCTGGGACACCATCCACGTGGCCGTGGATTGTAGGTCCCCCGGCGACGAGGGGTTCGAGATGTAGAGGGTAGCACCGGGGGCAATGTCCATCACCGCCTCGGCCACCGCCGTGCCGTGCACCTCACCGTTCTCGCAGCCCGCCAGGTTGGAATTGAATAACCCTATGGCGGTGTAGCAGCGGGCCACTACTGTGGAGGGTAGCTCCGTTCCCATAAGGGCGGCGTAGCCCTGGAAACCTACGTCTATCACACCCACCTTGACCCCAGCCCCGGTGTAGCCGCCGGCGTTCCAGACGTCGGAGCCGTGCACGGTGGCGCCCTGGCTTACCACGAGCGCCGGCTGGGGAGGGACAATAGCCTCGACTCTCAGCACGTCCTGATGGCCAGCCAGGGCGGTGAGAAGTGCGACCGGCACCCTGGCCTCGATGTAGTCGGGTCCTACGTTGGCAACTCGCGCGCCATTCCCCTGAAGGAAGGCGCTGAGTGCGGGCGAGTCTCCCCGATGGCGGATGGTCACCGCTACGGACTCGCCGGGGCCGGAGGGTGCTCCGAAAGCAAACGCTGGGGCAGGACCCTCGCCCAGCCGTTCCACAAGCTGATTGAGCTGCGAGTCCAACTGGGGGTAGCGTGGCTTGGGCGGCAAAGACACGCTCGGGCCTAGCTGCACCACCTGGGGGGCGTTGCCGGGCGGGGTCTGGGCCAAGACGCCGCCCGCCAGCAACGCCGACCCCAGCGCCAAGACAAGGCACAGAAGATAGAGGGCGCGGCGCTTTGCCACTGCGAGACCTATAGCAGGATGTCCTTCTCCTTGAGCTTGATGATGTCGTCCCAGGTGTAGCCCAGGCTAAGCAGTATTTCCTCGTTCTGCTCGCCGAGCTCGGGGGTGCCCGCATGCACCTCCGGGGGTGCAGCGCTGAACTGCCAGGGGCAGCCGAAGTTCTTGTACTTGCCCACCTTGGGATGGGGGGACTCGACGATGTACTCATTGTCCAAGGCCTGGGGGTCCTTGGCCACCATACCGTAGGTGTAGGCGCGGGACCAGTGGACGGTCTTGCCCTTGAAGGCGGCAGCGATCTCGTCCACCGTCATGGTGGCGAACTTCTTGTCCAGGAGGGCAATGAGCTGCTCGCAGTTGTGCTCCCGAGCGGCGGTATCCCGGTAGCGGGGGTCATTCTCGATGTGCTGTAGGCCCAGGGCTTCGCAGAAGTCGTGCCAGTTCCGGTCCGGCTGTTTGGAGGAGAGCTGGAACCATTCCCCCGTCTTGTCGGCGTAGGAGTTGCACAGGGGATTGCCCGAGAGCGACCGCTTCTTGCGCTTGACCTCCTGGCCGGTAGCCAGAGCGGACTGAAGGCTCAGTGACCCGGCGTCCAGCATGCTGCCCAGGAGCGAGGCATGGACGAACTGGCCCTTGCCGGTCTGACTGCGGTAGTAGAGCGCCATGCCGATGGCGGCGCAGATGTTCATGGCGGAGATGTGGTCGCCCATGCCAGGCTGGCATTGGACCAAGGGGGTGCCCTCTTCGCCGAAGGAGGCCATGAGGCCGGAGCGGGCGAAGATGCCATAGTCGAAGGCGCCCAGGTCCTTGTCCGGCCCCTTCAGGCCGTAGCCGGTGCCCAGGGCGTAGATGAGGCGCGGGTTGACCTGGGCCAGGGTGTCGTAGTCCATGTGCATGCGCTGGAGGGTGGGCACCTGGAAGTTAGTGAGGAAAACGTCTGTCTGCGCAATCAGGCGATGGGCTACCTGCTGACCCTCGGGGGTGTTGACGTTGATGGCCAGGCTCTTCTTGCCCCGGTTGTTCTGCTCGAACATGAAGTTGAAGTCGCCCTGGGGCAGGTGGGCGTGCTTGGTGTTGCGCTGGGGGTCGCCACCGGCGGGGTTCTCCAGCTTGATGACATCGGCCCCGAGGTCGGCCAGGTGGACGGCGGCATAGGGCACGAAGATAAACTGGCCCATTTCCACCACCTTGATACCGTCTAGAATCATTGCTACCTCCTAGAATCTGGGACTAACTGTGCTGGTATGACAGTAAGCTACGCGGCAGCCTTGTCGTTGCGAGCCCCGACGCATCGGGGCGAAGCAACCCGGATCCCGGCGCATAACCAGGGGGACGGATTGCTTCGGCCCGGCGGGGCCTCGCAACGACAAGAAAACACCTCTGTCACAATTACCCTTGAGCGTTCTTCTGCTTCAGAGCCTTGAGTACCTTCTGCGGCGTAAGCGGTAGGTCCGGGATGCGCACGCCGATGGCGTCGGTTATCGCGTTGGCCACCGCGGCCAGGGCACAACTGCTCAGGTCCTCGCCTCCGCCCTTGGCCCCGAAGGGGCCATATGGGTTCTGGACGACGACCGGCTCCCCGGTGAAATGGGGTGCGTCCAGGGCGGTAGGCATCTTGTAGTCGAAGAAGTCAGGGTTGACCGGCTTGCCATGCTCATCGGTGAGGCACTCCTCGAAGACGCCCTGGGCCAAGTGCGACATGCTGCCGCCTTCAAGCTGGCCGCCCAGCATGGCTGGGTTCACCGGCTGGCCGTTGTCATGGGCTGCCCACAGGTCCAGAATGCGCACCTTCCCCGTCTCGGGGTCCACCGATACCTCGACAGCCATGCATACGGCGCCGCGGCCCGGCGTGAAGTGCTCGCCGGCGCTGGCCCAGTCCACGTTGCCGGCGTCCATCGCCCAGGTGCCGCGGCCATAGACGGGGTGCCCCTTCTCGTAGTAGGCCTTCCGCACCACCTCGTTGAAGGTGATGCTGCGCCTGGGGTCATTGCGGACGTAGATATTGCCCAGGCGGAACTCGATGTCCTTGGCGTCTGCCTCCAGCAGAGTGGCCGCTACCTCGGCGAGCTGGCGCCGGGCATCCTCGGCGGCGTTCTTGGCGGCGTTCCCCGCCCACACCGTGGTGCGGCAGGAGTAAATGCCCTGCTCCAGGACGGAGGCGTCGGTGTCTTCCTCGGCCACAGTAACGTCCTCGTAGCGGACGCCCAGGGCCTCGGCGACGATCTGGGACAGCACCGTGTCGGAGCCTTGCCCAAGCTCGGTGGCCCCCTGGATTAGGTTGACCCCGCCGTCCTCGGTGACCTTGACCACCGCCGCCGAGGCCCAGTGGCCGCGCGAGCGCGCCCCCGAGCCGTAGGCACAGGTGGCAAGGCCGATGCCGTGGAAGGCCTTCTTCTGCTCCCGCCTATGCGGCCAGTCCATCAACTGCCCGAGCCGGTCGGCCACCTCAGTGAAAAGGAAGTTCTCGAAGACGACGCCATTGCAGGCACGCTCTCCCGAGAGCAGGCCGTTCTTGCGCCTTATCTCGAGCTGGTCTATGCCGATGTCATTGGCCAGGTCGGTGAGCACGGCTTCCAGGATGTAGCTGGCGATGACCCGGGCCTGACCCCGCACGGCGCCGCAGGGCGGACGGTTGGTGTATATCTTAGCTCCTTCGTAGCGGGCGTTTGGGATGCGGTAGGGCTGGAGCATGCCGCTGCCCAGGGCCAGCAGGTTTATGGGGGCGCAGGCGGTGTAGGCCCCACCCTCGAAATAGGCCTTGGTGTCCAGGGCCAATATGGTGCCGTCCTTCTTGACCCCCAGCTTTATCCAGCAGTCCTTGGCGTGGCGCTGGCGGCCAAAGCCCAGGATCTCGTCCTGGGTAAGCTCCACCCGCACTGGCCGGCCCGTCACCAGGGCCAGCTTAGTGGCGGCGAAGTCCACGTCGAAGGGGTCGTGCTTGCCCGAGTACGCCCCACCCACGAACGGGTTGAGCATGCGCACCTTGCTCAGCGGCAGGTCCATCGCCCGGCACAGGTGTCGCCAGGTGATATACGGGCTTTGCTTGGTCCCTTGGAGGACCACCCGGTCCCCCTCGATGCTGGCCAGCATACAGTGTGGCTCAATGAAGCCGTGGCTGATACGCTGGCTGCTGAGGTGCTCCTCCTTGATGTAGTCGCACTCCGCGAAGGCGCGGTCTACGTCGCCATGATGGTACTTAGCGGCGAAGGCGACGTTGCCGGGCTTGTCGTCGTGCACCAGGGGAGCGCCCTTTTTCATGGCGTCGTGGACGGTGAGGAGGGCTGGTAGCTCCTCGTATTCGACCGTGATCAGGTCGAGGGCCTCCTCGGCGGTATCCTCGTCCGCGGCGGCTACCGCTGCTACCGCCTCTCCGAAGTAGCGCGCCTTGTCCACGGCGAAGGGCAACTGGTCCCTGGTGATGGGCAGAAACCCGAACTTCACTCCGGGGAAGTCTTTGCCGGTGACTACGGCCCTGACGCCGGGGAGCTTCTTGGCCCGGCTGGCGTCTATGCTGATGATCTTGGCATGGGCGTAGGGGCTGCGCAGTATCTTGCCGTGGAGCATGCCAGGCAGGACCAGGTCGCCGCCGAACATGGCCTGACCAGTAACCTTGATCGCTCCGTCCTTCCTGGGAACGGACTTGCCCACCACTGCGTAGTTAACCATGAGCACCTCCAATCTTCTTCACCTCGACGAGGGTTGTAGCATGGGGAGCGGTGACAGGGCTTTCGCTGTCACCGAGCAGTACGTGAGGGGCGTTGCCGTTCTCTTCTGAGTACCACGCCCCCTGTCTGACCACCGTGACCCCAGGCAATATCCTGGATGTGACGTAGGCAGGCAGCACCAACTCGCCCTTGTCGTTGTAGATTCTAACAGCATCGCCGTCACGGATGTCCCTGGCGCGGGCATCGGCCACGCTGAGCCAGACGGCATGGCGGTAGCAGTCCTCGCGCAGCCAGGGCACCGTCCAGAAGGTCGAGTGCGCCCGGTAGCGGCTATGGGGTGTGAGCATCATCAGCGGGTACACGCCCGCTTTGGCGTCCTCCATGCCGTGGACGGCAGGCTGGTACACAGCCATGGGTGGAAGGTCCCGCCAGTCGTTGGCCAGGTCCTGGTAGTGGCGTCCCAGGTGGTCTCTCTGGACCTGCCCCCGGAGGGCTTCATCCTCCAGGACATAGCTGGAGAACTCAAACTTGCCCGACCGGGTCTTGAAGGGCCGTCGTCCCTGGACCTCCTCGGTGAAGCCCACGTGGGGCCGGTCGTGCATCTCGTCCAGATGGAGGAAGCGCTTCTCCTTGAACTCCTCCCACGGCGGGGCTTCCAGCCCCTGGGCCGCCAGGCAGCCGACCACCGTCTTGTCGTAGACGTCCTTGAGGTGTCGGTCCCAGTCTGCGACCCAGTTGTCATCGCTGGTGTAGTAGGGGTTGAACTCCTTGCCGAAGCCAAGGCGGTTGGCCATCTGGGTGTAGACCCACTCCATGGGCCGGGTCTCGCCGGGTGGCGCTACCACTCCTGGGCAGTAGCTGACGGTGGCAAAGCCGCCGTAGACGTTGTTCAGCAGTTGCTGCTGCTCCCACATCGGGTCTACCGCCGGCAGGATGAGGTCGGCGTATCGCGCGTTGGGTGTCATGGTGGTGTGCAAGAAAGGGATGAAGTCCATTCGTTCCATGGCCTTGATCTGGTCGTTGGTGGAATCGCAGCCCGTGGTCAGGTGGTTGCTGCTGGTTGGCGCTTGCCCTCCCCACCACAGGATGTGGGGGTCAAAGTCGCGGGGAATGGGTAGCTCCGGGGGCGCCTTGTAGCCGACGATGGCCCGCCACTGGGACTCGCTGAGCTCGCCGTTCCGTACCTGGTCCAACAGGAGGACGGCCTGTGCCCACTTGTGGCTGCGGGCGATCTTGGGGACCTGGTAGGTGCCCGAGCCGCCGTAGGGCGCCCCCGTGACGGCAGGGACCGGCCAGCTACCCAGGTAGAATGGCATTACGCCGCCAGGCACCCCAAAGTAGCCCATCATGGCCTGGAGCATGGCTGCTCCACGAGTGGAGTTCTCCCCGTAGCTCTTGCGGGCCACCGACCAGTGTTTCCACAGCCATGTGGGCTTGCTGCGGGCGTAGAGTCGGGCGAACTCCGCTATGGTCTGGGCGGGCACACCGCAGACGCTCTCCGCCCACCTGGGCGTCTTGGGGATGCCATCATCTTCGCCCATGACGTAGCGCCGCCACTTGTCGAAGCCCTGCGGCTCGACACGGCTGGTGACGAACCCCGGATCGTACAGCCCTTCCTCGAACAGGACATAGGCAACTCCCAGGATGAACGCCATGTCCGTGCCCGGCTTGATGGGTATCCACTGGTCCGCGAGGACCTCGGCTGCGGTGGTATACCGAGGCTCGATGCAGATTACGGGAGTACCCCGCTCGCGCGCCATCTTGACGTACCAGGCGAACTGGTGGCCCGGGCCATGGTGGGTCACCGTAGGCTCGAATCCCCAGAGCACGATGAGCTTGCTGTTCATCAGCATGTCGGCGGCGGAGGAGGAGTTGCGGTCGTCGCCGGTGTAGCGGTCGCGGCCGGTCATCATGTGAAGGAAGAGGGTCTCCGGGTCCATGGAGCACATGGCCCAGGTGTCTACCCCGGCCCCCCAGAAAGAGAACAGGCGCCCCACTGGTGGGTTGGGAGGGTACGGCGTCATGACTGAGTAGGGCCCGTACCTCCGCTTGCACTCTTCCATCTTCTCGACGATGGTATCGAGGGCCTCATCCCAGGAGATGCGTTGGAAGCTGGGGTCTCCGCGATGGCTGCCCGGCACCCGTTTGAGGGGGTAGAGGATGCGCTCGGGGTTGTACAGGTGCTTGTGCCACACCCAGGCCATGGGGCAGCCGCGCTTCTGGACCCTGGCCCTTACCAGGTCCAGGTCACCGAGAAGGCGGTCCTCTCGTCCGACGCCGGTGTTGTAGCGGTCGTCCGGCTCAACAGCGGTAACGACGCCGTCTCTGAGGCGCACCTTTAGTGCGCAGGAGCTATTGCCGCCACAGTTGACATAACAGCCCGTGTAGGCTGTCTGCTCGGCGGTGTGCCTGGCGATGAGCCGCTGGACTATGTCCTCGCGCCGCTTGGCTGCCGGGGTGGTCGCCAATACGCCTCCACAGAAGGGGCAAGATGTCCCTCTTATAGCGTGTCGGTGCTACGTTGTCAATGGCCGCCAGCCGTAACGTCAGGTTCCCGTCAAAGTCGTGTGGGGTGGCCACCATATGAAGGTGTAGGCTCGTTTTGGGTTGAGGTGGAAGCAGGGATACTCGCGGGAGTCCCGGTCCACCGGGGCTCCCAATGTTTCCCTACGTTGGATCGGGCGAGCGTGTGCAAGGCGGGGTTCAGGTTGGAAACCTGAACCCGCGCGCTGCGCCCTTTTTCTCCACGTGCAACTGACGGACTTTGACGATACCCTGAGACGTAACCCCCCGAAAATAGCGATTCAGCTTTGGCACCCTCACCCGCAGGGTGAAACGCCGCGGGGCCACTGTCATTCTGAGCCCCCGCGGCTCGGGGCGAAGAATCCGTAGCCCTCGGCTGGCCCGGGGTACGGATTCTTCACTCGTCCCGATTGCATCGGGACTCGTTCAGAACGACAATTAGCGGGACCAGGCTAATAATAGTCCAGCCCTCAATCGCCATTCTTGGGTAACCCCTAATCCGTGGATTCTTGTCTCAACCCAGATACGATTTGGCTATGATAGCGTCGTCACCCGGTAGGTGATAACCCTCCCATATCTGAATCGTATTTGCGCCCTCGCAAGAATCCACGGATTAGGGTAACCCCGAGGCACTTGACAGCGTTATCATATTAAAGGAAGATGATGGCCCTACAGATTGGATTGCTGAGATACAAGGGGTCGAGCATATGACAGTTGATGACAGGCCCGTCCTATCCGAAGCGGACCTACGGTTCGTGGTGGAGACCGTGGCCACCCAGCGTAGCGACCACGCTCAGATCGTGGAGCTGCTTCGGGACAAGCCCGACTTGGTGGACACCATGCTTGGCGATGACAAGCTGCTGCGTCGGGTCACCAGCGAGCAGGATGTCTTGCTCCGGATTTCCCCCAGGCTCCTGTTCGACATTCTCGTCAGGGCAGCGATTAGGGAGATGCAGCGACAACCCTATACCATTGAGCGCATAGGTGTCGAGGGGCGCATACCGGTGTTCGATAGTGGAGAAGTGCTGGAGCTGATGAAGGACCGGCAGGTCCGGGACTACCTGTCTGACATGCTGGCTTCGTTCACCAAGACGGAGACGTCCACCGTGTACATCAAGGCGCGCCACGGCTTCCGGCGGCGGACATACAGTGACATGGACCTGGACGACATGGTCCAGTTGTCAGACATGCTGGACGAAGAGGCGCGGTTCCCCTACTACAAACGCATCGGCGACATATGCCTGTTCATCACCGGCATTTTCCCCGAGCACGTGGCCGTAGAGCGTCCTGTCCAGGTTGGCCCCAGCCCCCGGACGTCCGGCAGGAGGCCTCGGGCGTTGGAGGAGTACGAAGAATATGCCTGGAAGTTCTACCGCCTGGCGGCAAAGCACGTGTCCAGTGAAACGGTAGGGCTGGAGGCAACCCTCATAACGCTGGCAGAGCACTTTGGACTGGCCCGGAAGCCGTTGAACTTCATCTCGGACAAGTACATCAAGGTCCACAAGACGCAGTTGTTCACTCAGGGCGACTAGGCTGCTGGGCTACCCCCAGGTGCTGAGCACGGTCCCCACATTGGAGGCGATGAGCAGCCCGCCCACCGCCATGCCCAGCAGCCGCCCGGGTAGCCTGCGGCAGAGGTAGGCCGCCCCCGGGGCGGCGACGGCCCCACCGATCATGAGCCCGATGGTGGGCCCCCAGGGGACAGAGGTCCATCCTATTCGGAGCAATAGCGTGACCGTTATGGCGACGGCAACGAAGAACTCCGCCAGGTTCACTGTCCCAATGGCCTTGACTGGGTCCGAGTTGTGGCCCAATACAAGCCCGGGCGTGGCGATGGGCCCCCAACCGCCGCCGCCGATGGCGTCTACAAAGGCGGCCACGCCACCAACGGCCACCAGGCCAAGACGGCCACGGGTGCGGAGCGGGTGCCCTACATGGTCGCCGTTGGGCGGTAGTACACCGGCCTGTCTGCGCGGGCGCAGGTAGCGGAAGAAGATGAGTAGCCCCAGGGCCAGCAAGATGCCCGCCACCCAGGGGCGCATGGCTTGACCAGGCAGGGCAGTGACTGCCAGCGCTCCAGCTACCCCGCCGAAGACGCCTGGCACCACCAAGGGCAGCAGCCATTCCTTCTTGACGTTGCCCAGCCAGAAGTGGGCTCCCCCTGAGAACAGCGTGGTTACTACCTTGGCGGAGTGCACCACGGAGCTGGCCAGTGCCGGGTAGGCCCCCGCCATTACCAGGAAGGACATGCTGAAGACGCCGAAGCCCATGCCCAGAGAGCCGTCCACCAGTTGGGCCACCAGGCCAATCAGCAGCGTGGCGGCGAGGAACACTAGCGGGTGCTCCATCTGTAATTAAATATCACGAGCACTAATTATAGGTAACGTGCGAGCTTTGTCAAGAGGGTGTACAGATTCACGCTTCCCCATGCATAACCGTCCACAGCGGAGCGAAGAAGCCTCAGGCCGAAGGGTGAGTGGGAGGGCGCGTTCTTAGAGCAATCCCCCATGCGCGGTTGCCATCGGCGCCACAAAGGGTGAAAACAACCCCTCTCTCCCTTGTCCCGAGAATCGGGACCTGGCGGGAGAGAGCGAGAGAGAGGGGAGGCTCGATGTGGCCAAGGGCGTGCCTCACCCCCTGTAGTCCCCCTTGCCAAGGGGGACTACAGGGGGGTCTCCCGTCGAGGGAGAGGGGGACTCGGCCCCACCCCATTTTCGTCAGAGCGACAGCAAGACAGAGACCCCAGTCCTAGGGCTGGGGTCCTTGGGCGCATGTTGGGAGGTTGGGTGCCTACAGGTAACCTAGCTCCTTCACCCGCTGGAGCACGCGGCCCGCGCTCTGCTCCAGGGTCTCGCAGTCGGTGTTGACTACCAGCTCGGGGTTGAGCGGCTCCTCGTAGGGGTCCTGGATGCCCGTCATGTCCTTGATCTCGCCACGCAGCGCCTTCTTGTACAGGCCCTTGGGGTCGCGGCGGATGCACTCCTCAATGGCGCACTTCACATAAATCTCGACGAAGTTGGTCACCTCTTTGCGGGCGTAGTCCCGCACCGCACGGTATGGCGAGATAAGCGGCACAATGACCACCACGCCGTTGCGCGAGAGCAGCTTGCTGATGAATATCACCCGCTTGTTGTGGGTCTCCCGGTCCTCCTTGGAGAAGCCCAGCTCGGGGCTGAGGTTCTTGCGGATGAAGTCCCCGTCCAGGACCTCGACCTGATGGCCTCGCTCCCTCAGCTCGCCCTCGATCTCCTGGGCAATGGCTGTCTTGCCCGAGCCAGGTAGGCCGGTGAGCCAGATAACTGTGCCCTGTGGGGGACTTGGCCGAAGGGGCTTGTCCATCACGCCTCCAATACAACGGGGTGTCCCACCATGTCCTTGGGCTGGGCAATGCCCAGCAGCCTGAGGACGGTGGGAGCTATGTCCAGGATGTCAACTTCGCTCAGAGACCTGCCGCGCACCTTGCCCGGCTCGTACAGGATGAAGATGCCGTGCTGGGCGTGGACAGCGTCATCGGGGCCGGTATCGTTCTCATCTAGATACCAAGTGCCGTGGCCGATGGTGCCTGCCGAGCGCCAGAATAGCTCGTCGAAGTACACCATGAGGTCCGGCTTGTCGCCCCGTGACTCGGGGTATAGCTCCTCCGGGCGGTAGACCTGTGTAGCCATGACTCGGCCTGCCGGGTCGCGGATGTCCTTCAGGCGAAGGATTAGCTCGTCCTTGGCGGCCTCCAGGTCGCCTGGCTCTATGATGCCCTGGGGTTCCCGGCCCTTCACGTTGAAGAAGATGCGGGCATAGTACCCGCCCCAGCCCCAGGCTCTGGTATGGGGCCAGTCCAGGTTGGCCTGCTCGATGCTTATGACGCTGTCAGGCTTGTTCTTGAGCTGGAGGTAGCCTTTGTCCATCAGCCACTGGTTGACGCAGAAGGCGCCGCGCATCCCCTTGGCGCCATGGTCGGACACCACCACCACGGCGGTCTCCTGGTCCAAGATAGCGAGCAAGCCCCCAAGCTGCTTGTCCAGATAGCGGTAGTAGTCGCGGACCGCATTCTCGTACTTGTTGCCCGGAACATATTTGGGGTGACCAGGGTCGAAGTACTTCCAGAAGGCATGCTGGATGCGGTCTACCCCGATCTCCACGAACATGGCCAGGTCCCAGGGCTTCGTGGTGAGGAGGTGATGCAGGACCTTGAATCGCTTCTCGGTCATCTCGTAGACGCCAGCCAGGAGCGCGTCCCTGTCTCCGGTGCGGAACTCCACGTCGAACAGGTACTCCCCTACCACCGAGGCGATCTCTGGGGCCAGCTCGGGAGGGTAGGTATGCGGGTGGGCCAGGTCGGGGGTTATGAAGCACGAAAGCAGGTTGCCGTTGACCGGGAATGGCGGATACGAAGGTGGTACGCCCACCAGGCAAACGGGGCGGCCCTGACGGCCCAGTATGTTCCACAGAGCGGGCTCGTGGATGGTCTGGGAGTTGGCGATCCAGCCGTCCTTGTAGGAGCTGCCCTTGCGGTGGCGGAAACCGTAGAGGCCAAGCTGTCCGGGGCTCTTGCCCGTAGCCATTACCGCCCAGGCCGGTATGGTTATGGGTGGGTGGCAGCTTTTCATGGGGGCGTAGGTCCCTTGCCCCATCAGGCGCTTCAGGTTGGGCAGGTCGTCCCGGAAACGATGGAACACCAGCTCGGGCGTGGCCGCATCCAGCCCGGCGATGAGCACTCGTCGGATCATGCCTCTTCCACCAAGGGATGCTCCCACTTCCTCACAGCGTCGGCCACCTCGGGCCGGAGTAGCTCCGCGGGTGGTTCCCCCTTCTCCATGAGCACCTTGCGTAGCCAGGTGCCGCTGAAGTCAATGCGCAGCGAGCCATCGTGAGGGCAGGTCTTTTCATTGGCCACCGACCCACATTTCCGACAGTAGAAGAATGCGGTAAAGAAAAGCGGAGTGATGCCCAGGTCTGGGTAGTCCTGGAAGATCTCCTGTGCGGCATAGGGCGTGTAGTAGTTTCCCACGCCGGCGTGGTCCCGTCCCACGATGAAATGGGTGCAGCCGAAGTTCTTGCGCACGATGGCGTGGAAGATGGCCTCCCGAGGCCCTGCGTAGCGCATTTCCTGGCGAAGCACACTCATGGTCACCCGCTCGGGCAGGTAGTAGTGCTCCATCAGTGCTACGTAGGAGTCGAGGATGACCTCGTCGCGGAAGTCGCCTGCCTTCTTCTTGCCAATGACTGGGTTGATGAACAGGCCGTCCACGAAGCTCAGGGCGGTCTTCTGGACGTACTCATGGCCTAAATGGGGCACGTTGCGTGTCTGGAACCCGACAACCGTCCGCCAGCCCTTCTGTCGGAAAAGCTGCCGCGTCTGCACCGGGGTGAGCTTGTGCCGGCTGTAGGGGTCATCGGGGTCCTGGAGGAGGTCCAGCTTGCCCGCCAGTAGGACATCACCCATGGCCAACGCCCGGGCCACTCCAGGGTGCTTGGGATCGGTGGTGCCGAAGACACCTGAGGCAAGCCCGGCCTTGTCGTAGGCGTACTTCTCGTCCAGGTGCATGAGGGCCAGGGGCAGGTCCCCTTGCCACAGGCACAGGGTTTGTCCCTCTTTCAGGGGTGACGCCTCAGCGGCTGAGGCGTCCAGCACAATGGGGATGGTCCAAGGCTGGCCATTGCTCAGCCGGCCACTATGGACCACGCTTCGGAAATCGGTCGAGCCCTGAAACCCCTCCAGTGGGCTGTACACCCCCTGGCAGACGTTGTAGACCTCATTGACCTTCTCGTCGTCCAGTTTGAGGCGAGGGTATAGGAGCGCCCGCGACAGGACTTCTTGCCGCTGCTCTTCAGGCAACACTCTGTTGATTAGGTCGGCGCCGTTGAGGTCTGGCATAGGCTAGTCCAGGTATCCCAGGGCGCGCAGCCGCTCCTTCACCCGTTGCTCGTCTTCCTTGGTGAAGGGCTCGCCCTGGGTCTCTCCCTCGGCTACCACCTCCCGTAGCACGTAGGTGACGTAGCTGGATACCGAGGTGAAACCCGTGCCCTTTATCCGCTCCTCGATCTTGTGGAACAGGGGCGTGGGTATGGATACGGTGGTGAACTTCTTAGCGTCCGCGTCGGGCATAATTACCTCCCACGACCGCTAATTATAGGTGATTAGGCGGGGCTGTCAACACCCATGCGGGGGCCAACTTGGTTTGAACCTTCGTCAATGGTGCCTAGTGGCAGTCTGTCCCCACGTTGCCTTGATCGAGGAGGCCCGAAGCCCCGCACGATCCCGTTGAGCCCTAGGACAACACAGCAGCGACCCAGCGAGACGCGAAGGGGCCACATGACGTGGTAGCACTTAAAGCCAGAGGTAGCAGGCGCTAGATCGGGCTTGCGGCATTACCCGTGTTTGGATAGCATAACTACACGGCGGGGTGCCAAGGTCGGGGCACCTCGGGCTTGCTAGGGAGGCAAACAAAGATGGCCACCGAGAAGGTGCTAGGATGCTTTGCCATCAAGGAGGTCCACTGGCTAACGCCCAATGTTCTGTATGTCCTGTTCTTGACGAGCGACAGCTTTGTCGGAATGAGATTTCGTTCTGCACTGCGGGCGCTTGACGTAGTCCGTCAGTTTGGACCAGTTTCTGTGACAGAGGACAGGATCGTGGTTGACAGACTGACACACCTCGTCCAGGGCCTCACACGCACCAAAGAGAACGAGTCGGGGCTGCTCAGTGGCGAAAGGAATTGGGAACTGGACTGGTCGTCTATCGCGTCAGCGGACAAACGCAACTTCAGATTGCCCTACGCTGAAATCAGGATGGTCGGGATGAAGCGATCTTCAATTGGACCTTCTACCCAGAGATCCGGTAAAGTAGTTGTCCTGACCTACTCGAGGCGACTCCAATACGACATTGTGTTCTCCCAACGATTCGACGACTGCGTTTACCTGCTGAGCGCGCTTTTGAAGGACAAGGTGAAGGCGTGAGTCTTCCCTTCTGCGGTGGTCGGTGCGTTGCCAGTTCAGACGAAGGCTAGCTCACACCGCAACCTGCTTGATCATGCCCTTGAAGCCGGTAAAGCCCGGCGGAAGCTCCGCGGGGACCCTGATAGTGAACTGAGCGTCCCAGACAAGGTTGTTGTGGGGGCCTGTCATGGTGAACAGCCAGGTGTCGGCGGCTATCTGGCCGATCTGGGTTACGCCGTCATTCTTATTGGCGCTGATCTGGAAGCCGGCAGGCAACTGGAGCTGGATGTTCCCGTTCAGAGGGCTGCTGCTTGCGTTGCGCAGGGATAGCTGGACTTGGAAAGTGGAACCGACTGTAGTCCCAACAGCTACGGTGAAGGCGGTGCCTTCATCGTTCACGGCAACCAGCCCACTGCCCCCGAGGACCTGGCCGGCCCTAACTGTAAGGGACTGGGAGACCACCATCCCTCCCATGCCAGTGATGCCACTCGCAGGTACAGGGGTTGGTGTTGGAGCAACCGGCGTGGGTGTAGGTGGGATGGGCGTGGGCGTGGGCGGGACAGGCGTGGGCGTTGGCGGAACAGGCGCCGTGGGCGCTGGGGCCGTCGCAGGGCCTTGCGCTCCCACTATGAACTGGACGGTGACCGCGCTGCCTAGCCCCAGACCTGGATCAATCTCAGCTGGGAAGGTGGGGTCATTCACGACGAAACCGGTCCCGCCCACAGTCCATATGGCCTGGCCCGCTGCCGACACCGTGCCATTGAACAGGAAACCCACCTCTATGGTTGCCGGGACAACCGCCTGGGGTCCTGCCCCTCGCAAGGTGACCCGTTCGGCCACGATGGGTCCAGGCGCCAGCGTGCGCAGGCCAATCACCCTGACCAGGTCTCCCGCCTGGGGCGCGCCGTCCACTCTGGTGGCGGCGCTGCTGTATGCCAGGATGCGCTGGCTGCCGATCTCCCATTCCCCTCTCGCGGCGTCCACCCTGGTGGCCACCCCGATGATGACAAACTGGGCGATGGAACCGCCTGGCAGGCCGGACGGGGCCACGTTCGTGTCGGCCTGGGCGGCGCTACCAGCCAGGGGTGTGGGTATCACCAGAGGTACAGGGGCGAAGATCTCCTGGGCAACGAACGTGGCGGCAGACGCTGGAGCAGGAACCGACGCTGGTGCTGTCGTCACCGTGGTCGCGCCTTGGGGTATCTCTATTCGGACCGAGCGGAAGGTCTCCGGCTCCACCCACCCGGAAAGGCCTCCGCTGGACCGCACCATGGACCATCCGTCGGCGTTGGCAGAGAGCACGCACACCATCTGTCCCTGTTCGATGGTGCCCAGGATGGTCCCATAGATGGCCGGCGCGGCGCGCACGAGGGCAAAGGGCGGTATGGTCACTTTCAAAGTGCCCTCGATGCATTCGGGCGCCTGGTTGCCCTGGGCGGGGTTGAGGACGAGGTACGAGACGGCTTGGCCGTCCCTGGCCGCGGTCTCGTGGCCTATGGGCAAGTACCCCCCTGCGCCCGCCACCACTGCCCCCAGCAGCGTTGCGCACAGAAGCACACTGGGAAGTGCCAGGATGCGAAGACGATGACTCCCCCGGCGATGCCCCTGCCAAGAATATCTGTGGCGTTCCATGGCCCCCTCCTCACCGACGCAGTCAGACCTGTTTCGACAGCGACCCACGCAGCCACATGGGGCTGGGAAACCAGCTCTGGCTACCTATGCGTACGGATACTATCTATATACCATTTCTGTACGTGCGTTACCAGGGACATGGTTCTAGAAGATAGATCCGGTGCAGGGGGGGCGGGTTCCCCCGCTGCCGCAGACAAGGCGGCGCAGCGCCGGAGCACGAAGGAAGCATGCGGCCCAGGAAGCCGGAGGGGCTCTCCAGTGCGCCAGGGTGGGGTCATGTGTCCTGGGGCAGCCTCAGCCTTGGCGAGCGGGAGTCAGGCGGTCCCTCCTGGGCGCCGGCAGTAGCTACCTGGTCTGGGCGGTCCGGGCCAGTTTACGCCTGGCGCCGCGCAGCACCAGGCAGAGGCGGAGGAACATGAGCACCTCGCGCATAGTGAACTTGGACTTGCCATACCTCCGGTCTACGAAGAGAATGGGGACCTCCTTGACATGGGCATGTGGGGTCTTGGCTAGGACCTCCAGCAGCAGCTTGAAACCCTTGGGGTTTAGCTCCGGCAGCAGGGGCTCCAGCGCCTTGCGCTGGAAAGCAGCGAAGCCAGATGTCGGGTCTCGCACAGTGACGCCCACTACTCTCCGCGCCACTGCTGCTGCTGTCGAGCTGACGAAACGTCGCCGGAACGGCCAGTTCTCGATGCCACCGCCCTTCACATGCCTTGAGCCAACTACTATGTCGGCATTGGCCAGGGCCTGTAACAAGGTGGGCGCATCCTGCGGGCGGTGTGAGAGGTCAGCGTCCATCATCAGCCAGTAGTCACCTTTGGCTATGCGGAAGCCATCGGTGACGGCGCTACCCAAACCGAGCTTTCCGGGGCGCTGTAGGAGTCTCACGCGGGAGTCCTGAGCAGCCAGAGCGCGTACCACCTCCGCCGTTCCGTCCGGGCTGTTGTCATCCACTATTATGACCTCATAGTCCCAGAGGCCAGCCAAGGCAGTCCTGAGACCGTCACACAGCAGCGCCACGTTGTCTCTTTCCTGGTAGGTGGGTACCACTATGGAGACCTTGGTGACCCTCGTGGCCATTCCGTCCTAGCCTTTCCATGGCGCCATGCCCTCAACGCGGCGGAAGCCGCAACCGATTCGTTCCATCCTTTGGCCAGCCATAGACCAGCGTCCTTGAGTCCGGTTGAACGGCAGTGACTGTTGCTCCAAGGGATGTTGCTGCCTCAATCATGTTACCCAAACGGGCGGCCATGACAAGGGGTGCCGACATGTCGGGACAACGTTCTCAGACTGTGCCTGGGAGATGCCATCGAGAGCGCCAAGAGCAAACGGGGGGCTGGCTAGCACCTACAGTCAGCCATATTCATGTTGGTGGTGTTTGGGGTCCTCCGGAGTTCCGGCAATGGACAAGCCTGAGTTCCCCGGTAGACCCGCGACGCCTTGAAAGCGGCACCAGAGCAGATCACCTGTATTTCTCTTCCCGACAACGGGGCTTGAACTCGATGCCTTGGCTGCCCTCCATAAACTGCCGAACCTGTTCGATTGTCTCCACGCGCGTGTCGTCCATATCTAGTCGCATGGCTCCGATGATAGACACCACAACCCAGTTCCTTCAGGCTCATCTTGTGTTGGAAATAGCCCACCTCTCCAGGCTCATCTTGCATTGGAAGAGACTGGGGATATACAAGCGGCGCGGGTTGTGGTAATATTCCGGCATTCTCCACACTGACTCCAGGGAGGGAGAACACTATGTCTAACAATGGATGGGCACTGCTGCTGGACCCCATGAAGTGCACGGGCTGCCATAGCTGTGAGTCGGCCTGCTCTATAGCGAGGGAAGGCGCCAGCTCCCTCACGCAGTCCCGCATACGAGTGTTGAGTTTCGAGGCCGAGGACTTCAACTGCCCCATAGTCTGTCAGCAGTGCCAGACCCCTTACTGCGCCCTGGTGTGCCCCACCAAGGCCCTGGTCAAGAACGCCGATACCGGCATTGTGGACTGGGTCGAGGCCCGCTGCGTGGGCTGCAAGATGTGCCTGGTGGCCTGCCCCTTCGGGGCGCTCAACATGGTGGAGGGCGGCAAGGTGCTCAAGTGCGACCTGTGCCAGGGTAGCCCGGTATGCGTCCGCTTCTGCCAGCCGGGCGCCCTCAGTTTCGGTGGACTTGAAGAGATCGGCGGGGGCCAGCGGGTCAAGTTCGCGCAGACCATGAAACAGGCCCAGCTCAAGCAGGTCTAGTCACCGCCTCACTCTCCAGCGTCACGGTCGGCAACCCGTCGCCCGACCCACTGGCGACGCTCTGTCACACCGCGCCGCGGGGAAACGCGCCCTACGGCAACGGCGGTAACACCTCGTAGCTGGTGAAAAGCTCACCCTCGTCCCCCCACATCACACGTCCACGGAACTCCTTCAGCTCTCCGGGGTATTGGCTTGCCAACTGAGGAATGAGGGCCTTGTTCTCCGGCAGGAATACAAACACCGTCCTCGCTGGGCCGAGCTCCTGATCGAAGCGGAAGTCAGGCTCCCACCACCCCTGAATGTCAACGATCTCTGCCTGTTGCCCGTGAGTAAGGAAACGGATGATGGGGTGGTCCCTATGGACCAGCTCTGTGGTCAGGATATAGACCCTGGCGCCTCCCAGGTCATTCACGTAGCGGGCCAGGGTTGCCGGAGGGTCGGTCCAGGACCAGTAGATGTCCTTCTCCGAGTAGCGGTTGAAGTACGCGTCGTAGCTCGCAAAAGCCACAAAGCCCCCTGCCAGGACCAAAGCGGCCCCGACCAGCACGGCCGGGAGGTATCGGGCCAGAAGCCGGCCAATCATCGCCGCTGAAACGCCGGCCAGCATGGCCAGTGGCGGTATCACCCCCAAGAGACGGCTCGATTGGGGTGGGGCGCCGGTCAATACGCCCCCCAACACTGGGGTTATCAGGAACCACGATAGGAGCAGCACGTAGCGGGGGTCTCTCACGCGCCAGAGCGCCACAGCCAGGCCGAGCACCAGGAGCGCCCTGGTAAGGCCATCCACTGCTGGGCCTGCGTAGCCGTACTGGGTAGCGGTGTCTCCACCCCTGGTGAACCAGTGGTAGGTCTTCAAGGACTGCTGCCACACCACGTCCTTGATGTCGTCTGTGCCATAGCCTTCCTTGAACGCCTCCGGTTGGCTCAGCAGTGTGACATCCGTGTTCTCACTGAGGAACTGGTGGGGACTCTGTGCAAACCTGACTCCCAATGGCAGGAGCAGGACCCCGAAGGTCATCACCGCCAGAAGTATGCCCTGGCTATGTTTCCTAACTATGGAGCGCTGTTGCAGGACGAGCACGAGGGAGAAGAGGGCGATGACGGGCAGCGCCACCCGATAGCTGAAGTAGATGTACATCCCAGTGCCCAGGAGCAAGCCTACCAGCGCCCAGTCGCGGAGCTGTCCCCGGCGTAGCGCCCGCCACAGGAAGAGGAAGGTGAGGACATGCCACAAGGGCACTTGTGCGTTGTCCAGCCCAATCCGGCTGTAGGCCAGTGCCACGTGGGACGTGGACACCAGGAATGCGGCTATCAGGCCCACTCGGCGGTCGAACATCTCCTTGCCCAGGTAGTAGGTCGCCAGGATGGTCAGCACACCGAAGACCACGGAGGTCAGCCGCATGGTCCAGATGCCCTCCGCCGGCACCTGGAGCAAGGGGGCGTAGAACAGCGGCGCGGCATTGGCGAAGTGGTATCCCGCATGGGCGGAGAACGGGTCCAGTAGCAGCGCCCAGGGGTCTCGGGCCATGTTGCCCGTAATGGCCTCATCCACGTGGATGGGCGGCCAGGAGCCCAGGCGGTAGAGACGTAGCACAAGGCCGAGGGTAAGGATGAGCACCACGGGGAGCCACACAGGCGCTTTCGAGACCAGGCGACCAGGCATTGGGTAAATTGTAGCACTAGGCGGGCTTCGGGCCACGGGTTCCCCCTCTCCCTTTGGGAGAGGGTTGGGGTGAGGGCCACCTGAATTGCCTTTTGCCCCCTCGGGTGCTAGCATGGTGGCTGTGTGTTACCGCCTTCACTAGTCCAGAGGGGGGCGGCGAAGGAGGCACCATGGCTGTGAGCGACCGGCTGGGCGAGCTGGCCAAGCTGCGGGAACAGTCCCGCCTGGGGGGCGGCGCCAAACGCATTGAGCAGCAGCACGCCAGGGGCAAGCTCACTGCCCGCGAGCGCATTGACCTCCTCCTCGACAAGGGCACCTTCCAGGAGATGGACCCCTTCGTCACTCACCGGACTACGGAGTTCGGTCTGGGCGACCAGAGACCCCCCGGGGATGCGGTGGTCACCGGCTATGGCAAGGTGGATGGCCGAACGGTCTTCGTCTTCTCCCAGGACTTCACGGTCTTCGGCGGCTCCCTGTCCGAGGTGGTGGCTGAGAAGGTCTGCAAGGTCATGGACCTGGCCATGAAGAACGGGGCGCCCATGGTCGGCCTAAACGATTCGGGGGGCGCTCGCATCCAGGAAGGCGTGGTCTCTTTGAAAGGCTACGGCGATATCTTCCTGCGCAATACCCTCGCTTCCGGCGTCATCCCGCAGATCTCCGTCATTCTGGGACCGTGCGCGGGGGGCGCCGTCTACTCCCCCGCCATCACCGATTTCGTGTTCATGGTGCGAAGCATCGGCCAGATGTACATCACCGGCCCGGACGTGATCAAGGCGGTGATGGGCGAGGAGATCACCCACGAGCAGCTTGGTGGGGCGGATGCCCACGCCGGCCGCAGTGGCGTGGCCCACTTCGCCTTCGATAGCGAGCAGGAGTGCCTGGGCCAGGTCCGGCGCGTTCTTTCTTTCCTGCCCTCCAACAACATGGAGGACCCGCCCGCCGTCGAGCCTGGGGACGATCCGGAGCGCCGCGACGAGGCCCTGCTGTCCCTCGTGCCGGAGGACCCCTCGAAGCCCTACGACATGCGAGACGTCATCTCCCACGTGGTGGACGACGGCGACTTCATGGAGGTGCACCGGGGCTTTGCTCCGAGCATCATGGTCGGCTATGCCCGCATGAACGGCAGGCCGGTAGGGGTTGTGGCCAATCAGCCCGCAGCGCTGGCGGGTGTCCTGGACATAGACTCCTCCGACAAAGCGGCCCGCTTCGTGCGCACCTGCGATTGCTTTAATGTCCCCCTGGTCACTTTCTGCGACGTGCCCGGCTTCCTGCCCGGCTCGGCCCAGGAGTACGGCGGCATCATCCGGCACGGGGCCAAGCTCATCTTCGCCTATGCCGAGGCCACGGTGCCCAAGGTGAGCGTCATCACCCGCAAGGCCTATGGGGGCGCCTACATAGTGATGTCCTCCAAGCACCTGCGGGGCGACATCAACTACGCCTGGCCCGCCACCGAGATTGCCGTCATGGGGTCCGAGGGGGCAGTCAACATCATCTTCCGCGACGAGATCAACAAGGCAGCCGAGAAGGAGGCCACCCGCAAGAAGCTGGTGGAGGAGTACCGGGCCAAGTTCGCCAGCCCCTACCAGGCGGCGGCCCGGGGCTACATAGACGACGTGATTGACCCGATGGACACCCGCCCCAGGATCATCCATGCCCTGGAGATGCTGGAGAACAAGCGGGACACCCTGCCTCCCAAGAAGCACGGGAACATACCGCTGTAGCAATGACACTCAGCAGTTCCGCAACGAATCCCATCAAAGTGAAGCAAATACAGGGGGAAAGGCAGATTAGCATGGCCAAGGGCTGGAAATGGTATGAGGGGCGCTCCTATCGCTTGTGGCCTCGGCAAGTCCAAAAGGTCAGCCTTTACGGCCGATGCAAGAAGTGCGGCCACCATCTCTCACAGCAATTTTACCCGGACTATGTAGGCCCGTTCAGCGTTTTCTGCCCCGCTGGCGACCAACGGATAGACATTTGGGTAGATGTACCCAAGCGAGAAGTGAGGGAGACGTAGGGTTGCATTTCCCCACCGTTGGAGGACGATGGTTGTGACACCCTCTGATATCATCCGTGGAGACGCGTACCCTTGCCTTCCGATGACCCGCGTGTCCACTACGGACTCCCCGCCCGTCGCCTGGGAAAGGCATTCTGTCATTCTGAACCCGCCGCAGCGGGTGAAGAATCCGTAGCCTTTGGGATGGCATTTCGCCGGGGAACGGATTCTTCGGTCGCTGCTCTCCCTCAGAATGACAGTAGTCGTTGCTTTGCTCAGTTGACGACCATCAGCCTGGGGTATGGGGGATGTGGATATGCCTGTGAAGTTCACTGATACCACACTGCGGGACGCCCACCAGTCCCTGCTGGCGACGCGCATGTCCACCGAGGACATGCTGCCCATCGCCGAGAAGATGGACCGGGTGGGCTTTTACTCCATGGAGGTGTGGGGTGGCGCCACCTTCGACACGGCCATGCGCTTTCTAAAAGAGGACCCCTGGGAGCGCCTGCGCCAGCTCAAGGCCCATATCAAGGTGACTCCCCTCCAGATGCTCCTCCGGGGCCAGAACATCGTGGGCTACCAGCACTACCCCGATGACATCGTGCAGCACTTCGTGGAGAGGGCCAAGGCCAACGGCATCGTCATATTCCGCATCTTCGATGCCCTCAACGACGTGCGCAACATGGAGATGGCCATGGCCAGCGTCAAAGCTGTGGGAGGGCATGTCCAGGCCACCATATGCTACACGATTAGCCCCGTACACGACATCGCCAGCTTCGTGAGGCTGGCCCGCACGCTGGCCGATCTGGGCGCCGACTCCATTTGCATCAAGGACATGGCGGGGCTGCTCGCCCCGTATACGGCCTTCGCCATGGTGAGGGGCATCAAGGACGAGCTACGCCTGCCGGTCCAGCTCCATTGCCACTACACCAGCGGCATGGCCTCCATGTCCTACATCAAGGGCATAGAGGCGGGTGCCGATATCGTGGACACGGCGCTCTCCACCATGTCCCTAGGTCTGTCACAGCCGCCGGTGGAGAGCCTGGTCAGCGCCCTCCAGTGCACCCCCTACGAGACGCCCTTGGACATGGCCCTCCTGGCGGAGCTGGCCGACTACTTCGCCGGCGTGCGCAAGAAGCTGAAAGAGCACGAGGCAGGCATGATGGGTGTGGACGGCAAGGTCCTGCTCCACCAGATCCCCGGCGGCATGGTCTCCAACCTGATGAGCCAGCTCCGGGAGCAGAAGGCGGAGGACAAGCTGCCCCAGGTGCTCGAAGAGACGGCACGGGTACGCGCCGAGCTGGGCTATCCACCGCTGGTGACGCCCACCAGCCAGATCGTGGGCACGCAGGCGGTGCTCAACGTGGTGCTGGGCGAGCGCTACAAGGTGGTGCCCAAGCAGGTGAAGGACTACGTGCGCGGTATGTACGGCAAGCCGCCGGCGCCCATCCAGAGGGACATCCAGGACAGAATCTGCAAGCCGGAGGAGGTCATTACCTGCCGCCCGGCTGACCTTCTGCCCGCCCTGTGGGACAAGGTCAAGACGGAGGCGGGGGGCCTGGCCAAGACCGAGGATGACCTGGTATCCTACGCGCTCTTCCCCCAGGTAGCCTCGGAGTTCCTGCACTGGCGCGATGGCGCCCACCATCAGGACGAGGAGGTGGCGGCGGCCATCGCCGTTGCCCTTGCCCAGCCCAGACGGAGGCCCAGGGTGTTGCCCCGTGCTCAGGCGCCGTCCGCCTGGAAACTGTCCGGCAGGCAGGAGCAGATGCGTGGTTCGACAAGCTCACCATGAGCGGAGGCAATATCGACAAGCTCACCATGAGCGGAGGTAATATCAACCCGCTCACCCTGAGCCCTTCGGCTCGGCTCCTGGCAGGCCTGTCGAAGAGCCTGCCCCGAGCTTGCCGAGGGGGCGAGTGGCTCGATATCGAGGGCATATGAAGCTCACCATCAACGGACACACCTACGACGTCCAGGTGGCATCAAGCACGGTAGTGGTGGAGGGGCACCCCTTCCAGATCAAGTCGCAGGGGGAAAGCCCCAAGGTCGTGGTCTATGTCAACGACCGTCCCTACCAGGTGGAGCTTCCAGCCAGCCTGCGGCCGCCCTACCGGGTGATGGTGAACGGCTTGCCCTATGAGGTGTCCACAGAGCAGGCAGCCTCGATGGGAGCGCCGGCGGCGCCAACCGTGCCCGGCACCCGGCGTGTTGGGGCGCCCGCGGGCAGCATCCTGGCGCCGGTAACCGGCACCATCACCACCATCAAGGTGCAGCCCGGCCAGGCTGTGGAGGTGGGCGCTCTGCTCTTGGTGCTGGAAGCCATGAAGATGGAGAACGAGATCAAGGCCCCGAAGAAGGGCGTGGTCAAGGAGATACTCGTGGCCAAAGGCTCCCGGGTGACCGAGGGCCAGGCGCTGGCCATCGTGGAGTAGGGTCGCAGCATCGTCCGGTGCCGGATGCCTGCGGCCAGTCAGTTGCAGATGCTTCGCCCCCATACCCGCCTAGCTTGACTGTGGGACGGCGATGGTAGATTATGGCTGTTGGTATTTATACCTAGCTACTGAAAGGGGACGTTCATGCCCGACGTGGAATACGACATAGCGGTTGTCGGTGGCGGGCCGGGTGGCTACGTGGCCGCCCTCCGGGCCGCTCAGCTTGGCGCCAAGGTAGTGCTGGCGGAGAAGGACAAGGTCGGCGGGACCTGCCTCAACCGGGGTTGCATACCCGTCAAGGCCATGACCCGGAGCGTCGAGGTGTTCCTTGACGCCAAGCGTGGCGAGGAGTTCGGGGTCAAGGTCTCCGGCGTCGAGGTGGACTTCCCCAAGCTTATGGCCCGCAAGCAGCAGGTGGTGGACCGCCTGGTCTCCGGCGTCGAGGGGCTGCTCCAGGGGTCCAACGTCACTGTCATGCGAGGCAGCGCCAAGCTGGCATCCCCCCGGCGAATCGCCGTGGACGGCAAAGAGGTCGCCGCCAAGAAGATCATCATTGCCACCGGCTCCGTCCCCTCCCGCGTGCCCATACCGGGGCTGGACCTGCCGGGCGTAATCACCTCTGACGACCTGTTGCAGACCAATCGCGTGCCCGCCAGCCTGGTTATCATTGGGGGCGGCGTCATTGGCATGGAGTTCGCCTCCATCTTCGCCGCCATGGGCACCAAGGTCACCGTCGTCGAGATGCTCCCCCTCATTATGCCGCCCGTGGACGAGGAGCTGGCCCGCCGGTTCACCCAGATTGTCCGCCGCCAGGGCATGAGCATAGTCACCGGCGCCAAGGTCACTGGGGTCAAGCAGGCCGAGGGCGGCCTGGACGTAGCCTACGAGACCAGCTCCGGCGCCCAGTCCGCCAAGGCCGAGATAGTATTGGTATCCGTGGGGCGCTCCCCGTACACCGACGGCCTGGGTCTGGCTGAGGTCGGCATCACCATGAACCGTCGGGCTATCGCTGTCAACGACCACCTCCAGACCAACATAGACGGCGTCTATGCCATCGGCGACGTCACCGGCCGCATCATGCTGGCCCACGTCGCCTCCTACGATGGCGAGGTCGCCGTGGAGAACGCCCTGGGCAAGCACAGCCAGGCCACCGACTACAGGGTCGTGCCGAGTGTGATCTACACCATCCCCGAGATCTCCGGCGTGGGCCTGACGGAGAAGCAGGCCCGGGAGCGTGGCACGCCCTTCAAGGTGGGCCGCTTCCCGCTCAGCGCCTCTGGGCGCGCCCAGACCCTGGGCGAGACTACGGGCATGATGAAGGTCATTGCCGACACCGAGACCAAGGAGCTGCTGGGCGTACACATGATGGGGCCGCGGGCCTGCGACCTCATCGCCGAGGCGGCGCTGGCCATCAAGCTGGAGGCTACTGCCCAGGACATCGCCGAGACCATCCACGCCCACCCCACGCTGCCCGAGGCCTTCCGCGAGGCGACCCTGGAGCACCTGGACGGCGCCATCCATGTGCTGTCCCGCCCCTGGGCCACACCAGGGCCAAGCATGTAGGCCGGACCTCTCCTTCAGTCCCTCCCCGATGCGGGGAGGGATTAGGTGTTGTCGTTGCGAGGCCCCGTTAAGGGCCGAAGCAATCCGTGCCCCTGGTTATGCGCCAAGACATACACTGTCGTTGCGAGCCGCAGCGAAGCAATCCGTGCCCCTGGTTATGCGTAGAGATACGGATTGCTTCGTCGCTGCGCTCCTCGCAACTGTGCATGGCCGTTGATCCGGCCACCACGCCGGATGAAAAACGGGGGCTTTTTCATAGGAACGACAGGAGGTGTCCCTGCGTGG
>Ga0209514_10001872_pt1 | contig 34487 bp, 40 predicted proteins | sample Subgrocontami58m_FD_187452 | JGI IMG/M metagenome (GOLD analysis project Ga0209514, IMG submission 187452) | Subsurface groundwater microbial communities from S. Glens Falls, New York, USA - GMW37 contaminated, 5.8 m (SPAdes) (version 3) | ecosystem: Environmental > Aquatic > Deep subsurface >...
CAAGATGATGATACGGGCCTTGTTTAAACTTATCCATCGGTATTATCTCCGGGAAAATAACCTTAAATATCCCCAGATTATCCAGCTGTTTTACATATTCATAGCATTTATCGGAAGAGAAAACCTTGAATATTTCATCCCTTATTCTTTCCCAAGAAGCATCCAGGATAAGCTTGCGCTTTTGTCCGACAAGCTGTAAAGTTTGTTTTTCAATTTTAAAACCAAGCAATGAAGCATAACTAAAAACCCGCAATATCCTCAAAGGGTCTTCATCAAAGCTATTCTTGTTTACCATGCGGATAGTTTTTGCGCACAAGTCATTTCTGCCGTTATATGGGTCGATCAGATAATCCATAAAATCGGAATTTTTTAAAACCTTATCCAATTCCAAGGCCATGCTGTTTATAGTCAAATCACGATGCAAGAGGTCTTCATTTATTGTTTTTCCGCGGAAATCGGAAAAATCTAAAGTATAAATCTCGCCCTGCGTTTTCTTGACGACCCGGCCGCAGCCATGCTCAGCATCCAGAACCACAAAACCGGATTTTAATTCACGCGACAATGCCCGGCTAAAGTTTATTGCGCCTTTTTTAAGGCAAAAATCGATATCCGGGTTATTTTTTCTTCGCTTTAATAGAATATCCCTTAAAGCTCCGCCGACAATATAGAGCTTGATTTTCTTCTTATCGGCAAATCTAAGTATCTCCTGAAGAAGTAACCGATTATTTTTTAACCAAATATTCTGATATTCCATAATTTAAATTTTATAAATTTTTGCGGACAAGGATGACAAATCGATAATGCCGACCGTAGAAACAGAACTTAGCCACCCGGAACATTCCCCGGGATTAAACCAAAGTTTGCCGTCGGTTTTAGTGATTTCCGGGCGATGTGTATGGCCGAAGATTATAACTTGTGCGGTTTCTTTTCTCAGATTAACAAGGCTTTTATCATGCACCAGGAGGATTTTCTTTCCGGAAAAAGACATGCGCAAAGGCCCTTCCTTTATTTTCCTTTTTGAAGCTTTTGACAAACCTTTTCTTTCGCCGTCATTGTTTCCGAAAACTCCCGCCCACTTAGGCTTTAGTTTATCCAAATAAGGAATGACAAAAGGCGCAACAAAATCTCCGGCGTGCAGCACAAAATCCACATTCTTGCGGTTTAAAAAACTAACAGCTTTTTTTATTTTAGGCAGGTTATCATGGGTATCGGAAAGGACGCCTATCCTCATTGCTTTTCTTTATTAAACACATCCATCTGTTTAATTATATCGTCTTCGACAAAAATCGAAGCATGCGCCCTTACCGCTAAAGCAATACTATCCGAAGGCCGAGCATCGATGGTCTTGGTTTTCCCGCCGTCAGTAGTAATTACGATTTTGGCGTGAAAAGTATTATCCTGTAATTTATCGATTATGATTTTATCTATTTTTGCTTCCAGGTCAGTAATCGCAGTATACAACAGGTCATGCGTCAAAGGCCTAGGCGGGGTAAAGCCGCTGATTTTTAATTTTATTGCCGAAGCTTCGTTTAAACCGATAACAATAGGCAATATCTTCTGGCCGTCTTTTTCTTTTAAAACAATGAGCTGATCATGCCTTTTCTCATCAATAACTATTTTACTCAGCTCCATTTCAACCACAAGTTACCCCTTTTTACTTTTCTTGGCCTTATCTTTATTCAAAATCCCACTTAATTCTGCCATGAATTGCCCAACATCCTTAAACTGGCGGTAAACCGAAGCAAATCTTACATAAGCTACATCATCAAGCGATTTTAATTTTTCCATAACCAACTCGCCAATTTTAGAAGAAGGAATTTCCCGGTCGGGTTTTTTTTGTAAAAAACGCTCTGTCTGATTTACAATCTCCTCCATCTTATCAATACTAACCGGCCTTTTTTCGCAAGCCTTCATAATCCCGGAAAGAAGTTTTTTACGGTCAAATGCCTGGCGTTGGCCGTCTTTTTTAATAACCATTAAAGAAACATCCTCTATATATTCATAAGTAGTAAAACGCTTTCCGCATTCCAGGCATTCGCGCCGGCGCCGGATTGCCACCTGGTCCTGGGTAGCGCGGGAATCTACCACCCGGTCTTCTTTATGCGCGCAATACGGACACTTCATTTGTTTCTTTCTCCTAAATTCCTGACTTTGATTTTTGCCTCTTTTAAAAAATCCATGGCCATTTTATCGGGGTACCCGGCAGCAATCACAATTTCCCTTATCCCGGCGTTAATAAGCATTTTTGCGCATATGATACAAGGCTGATTAGTAACATAGAAAGTCGCGTCTTTTACGCTTATTCCGTATAAAGAAGCCTGAATTATTGCATTTTGTTCGGCATGAAGCCCACGGCAAAGCTCATGGCGTTCACCCGAAGGTATCTTTAGCTTCTCACGTAAACAACCTATATCAAGGCAATGCGCAAGACCTGAAGGCGCTCCATTATATCCGGTGGCCAACATTCTCTTATCTTTAACAATCACTGCCCCTACTTTACGGCGAAGGCATGTGCTCCTTTGAGAAACCAAATGAGCAATCTGTATAAAATACTCATCCCAGCTAATTCTTTTATCAATATGTTTTTTCTTCATCATAAGTCAGAATAAAGAGGAAATTTCTTGGTTAATTTTATAACGTCATCCTTTATCTTAGCCAATTCCTGGGCATTGTTCCTGGATTCAATTGCCCGATTAATCATATCCGCTACCAAATCAATCTCTGCTTCTTTTAATCCTCTGGTCGTAATAGCGGGAGTTCCCAGGCGTATACCGCTGGCAGAACCGGGGGGAAGCGGATCATAAGGAATCAAATTTTTGTTCACGGTAATATTTACCGTGCCCAATAGATCCTGCGATTCTTTTCCGGTGATATTTTTGGAAGTTAAATCAACCAGCATCATATGGTTGTCTGTGCCACCACTTACAATGCGAAAACCTTTTTCCTGCAAGCCTGATGCCAGGCGCTGGCTATTTTTTACGATCTGCCGCTGATAAGCTTTAAAAGAATCGGTTTGTGCCTCTTTAAAAGCCACAGCTTTAGCTGCGATTACATGCATTAAAGGCCCTCCTTGCATCCCGGGGAATACTAAAGAATCAATTTTTTTACCAAATTCTTTTTTTGCCAAAATAAACCCGCCGCGCGGGCCTCTAAGCGTTTTATGAGTTGTTGAAGTAACAAAATCAGCATAAGGAACCGGCGATGGATGAATACCTGCCGCAACTAGCCCGGCGATATGAGCCATATCCACAAAAAAAAGACAGCCTACTTTATCGCATATTTCTTTTAACCTCTTGAAATTTATTTCTCTGGGATATGCCGAAGCACCAGCCAGGAGCATTTTTGGTTTATGCTCAAGCGCTAAAGACTCTACCTGACCATAATCAATGGTTTCGGTTTCCCGGATTACCCCGTAAGGAATTTGTTTATAGAACATCCCTGAAAAGTTATTCGGATGCCCATGGGAAAGATGACCGCCACAGGCTAAATCCATAGCTAGATAAGGATCCCCCGGCTTAAGTGCCGCAAAAAATACCGCCATATTCGCGCTGGAACCGGAATGCGGCTGAACATTAGCATATTCTGCGCCAAATAATGCTTTTACTCTTTCGATGGCCAGCGCTTCTGCCTTATCCACATACTCACAACCTCCGTACCATCGGCGGTTAGGATAACCTTCGGCGTACTTATTGGTAAGGACTGAGCCCTGGGCTTCCAAAACAGATTCAGAGGTAAAATTCTCCGAAGCTATAAGTTCTAAATTCTCCTGTTGCCTTCTTAGTTCATGCCTTATGGCATCATGAATCTCGGGGTCTGTAGACTTTAAATACTTCATTTTTTCTTTAACTCCTTCTCGATTTTTTTTATTAAATTCAGGCGCCTCTTATGCCTTCCTCCGCTAAACTCTGTATTTAACCAAACACCGGCGATCTTTTTGGCTAACGCTGGCTCAACCAATCTTGAGCCTAAAACTAAAACATTGCTATCATTATGCTCTCTGGATAATTTTGCGGCAGCTACATTATAACACAATGCCGCGCGCACCCCCGGGAATCTATTGGCGACGATAGAAACGCCTATCCCGCTGCCACAAATCAATATGCCTTCTTTATACTTTCTTTTTGAGATTAAAGAGGCCAAAGACGCGGCATAAACCGGGTAATCGCACCTATCTTCGGAATATGTGCCCAAATCTTTGACCGTAAAACCTTTTTTAGCTAAGTAAGCGCGTAATTTTTCTTTTAACGCAAAACCTGCGTGGTCTGAAGCAATGACAATATTTATCATATTATCTTACTTATCCTTTCTACAGCCCCTCTTATAATATATACGGTGTCCTGATAATAGTCTAACCCTTTACCTATAGGGTCAGGAATCTCTAAACTAGTATCTTTTACATTAGCAAATTCCTTAAGTAAAAACAATCTGTTTTTTACTTGCGGGCATAAACGCAAGACGCTCTCTTCATGCACCCTCTCCATGACCAATATCAAATCTGATCTATTTAGCATTTCCCGGCTTATTTTTTGCGAACGATGCGCGGAAACATCCATGCCTTCTTTTAAAAGTACATCCCTGGTTTCCTGAGTGGCGCCCATCCCGGTTGCCAACATTATCCCGGCAGATAAAACCTCAACATCACTGCGGCCAATTTCTTTTAATTTCTTTTCCAAAAGCGCCTTTGCCATCACCGAACGGCAAGAATTACCCGTACAAACAAAAAGCACGACCTTTTTGTTAATTGTACTTTCTATGTCTTCTTTTCTTACTGCTCCTTCCCGTAAAATCTTGAATCCTTCATTTGTCAAATCCACAACCGAAGATTCACTCCCCAATTTAGCCTTACCTGTATCAATAGCTAAATCCACCAATCCGTTTAAATCCTTGATTGCGTCCTCAAAATTTACCGGTGCGGGTTTTCCGGAAAGGTTCGCAGAAGGGCAAACCACCGGGACAGCCGACAACGCAATTACCCTTAGAGCTACGTCATTATCCGGCATACGCATGCCGATGGTACTGCCGTCTTTTGATTTTAATATCATGGTTAGCGGTCCGGGCCAGAATTTATCCGCTAACTTATAGGCTGAAACCGGTATATCCCTGCACATATCTTCCATGGTCTCCTTTTTAAATATATGCAAAGAAAAAAGTTTTTCACGGGGCCTGTTTTTTATACGATATAGCTTTTCTAAAGCCTGATTATTAGAACCGTCTGCGGCTATCCCATAAACTGTCTCAGTAGGAATAATAACCAGCCCGCCATTTTTAACAATATTTCCTGCCTGGCGCAACAAATCCTGGTCAGGCCTTTGAGGGTCTAATTTAACGATTTTGGTTTGAATCATACCTTAATTTTTATTTTCTTAATATTTGCACGCATTGTATCTTTGTATTTAAGAAGCTTGGCGGCGATAATTTTATCGGATGCACCCAGTATTTCTAAAGCAAACAATGCCGCATTTTTTGCTCCGGATTTTCCGATACCCATAGATGCCACAGGGATCCCGGCAGGCATCTGGACTGTAGACAAAAGCGAGTCCATGCCTTTAAGGCTTGAAGTCTCGATAGGAATCCCGATTACCGGGGCTATTGTATGCGCAGCAACTACCCCTGCCAAAGCAGCAGCTCCTCCGGCAGCAGCAATAAAAACTTTTATCCCTTTTTTAGTCGAATCTTCAACGTATTTTGCCAATTCCTTAGGAGTCCGGTGTGCCGATAAAACCCTGGCTTCAAATCCCACGGAAAATTCCTTTAATAAATCTGCCGTGCCTTGGACTGTTTCTAAATCTGACTGACTGCCCATAATTATACTTATAACCGGCTTGCTCATAGACCCTCCGTTTTAATCTTCTCCAAACTAAAATAACCGAAAAAATGCAATTTACCGAATAAAAAATAATTAAACCTGCCTAAATAAATCTTGCCTTCCTCAACAACCCTTAACTGGTCGAATATCGGTTTAGTAAGAAAAGAGTTCTGCGAGCTGTTATAGTTAATTTCTATAACCGCCAACGAATCTATCTCCGGGCAAAACCCTTCTTGCAAAATAAATTTGCCCCAGGCCAGGTTTTTAAAGATCACATTATATCCTGAAACTTTTACGCCATTTCGCGCTTGGAAAACTTTACGGTGCCCGAATATTTTTAAACTGGGCAGGCCGCTTAACATATCTACCGAATACTCTCCGGAGAATTCATTAATGCCAGGAACACCGGATTTTTTAAAAATCTCCGTGAGCTTCTTATAACTATGCGGAAACTTCATTTTAACGCTTTATTCCCTATATCGCTGCGAAAATGCATGCCTTCAAAATTAATTTTATAGACTCCGTGATAAGCCGTATTAATGGCTTCCTTAATAGTGTTGCCTAAACCGACGACACCGAGCACGCGCCCGCCGGCAGTCAGGATTTTATTACCATCTTTCTTTGTCCCGGCATGAAAAACCGTCACCCCTGCAATCTTTGCCGCATCATCTAAACCTATAATCTCTTTGCCTTTTTCATAATTACCCGGATAACCTTTAGAGGTACAAACCACGCAAACACAAGCTCCGCTGTCCCATTTAATTCCGCCGGATTTAACCAGCTTGTTTAAATTGCCTTCGGAAGCTAAAATCATGGCCTCAAGCAAATCCGATTGCATGCGCGGCAGGACTGCCTGTGTTTCCGGGTCGCCTAAACGCACATTATATTCTAAAACTTTAGGGCCATCTTTAGTAATCATTACCCCGGCATAAAGGATACCTTTATATTCAATACCCTCTTTTCTTAAACCATCCATAGTCCGATTAATAACTTTTCCCGAAATTTCTTTCATTATTGTTTCAGTCACAACCGGGGCAGGCGAATAAGCGCCCATGCCGCCGGTATTAGGCCCGGCATCATTATTAAAAACCCTTTTGTGGTCCTGGCTGGTAGCTAAAATTATCGCGTCTTTTGAATCAGTAAGCACAAGAATAGAGGCCTCCTGGCCTACTAAACATTCCTCAACAATCACCTTTGTCCCGGCCTCCCCGAAAGCTCTATCTTTAATCATGGAACTTACTGCGGATTTTGCTTCTTGATTGGATTTTGCGACTACCACACCCTTACCCTGAGCAAGGCCATCCGCCTTAACTACACAAGGAGCGTCGATCTTATCAATATAGTTATTTGCTTCTTCGATGGACGTAAAAACTCCGAACTTTGCGGTTGGGATTTCATATTTTGCCATAAACTCTTTGGAAAATACTTTACTAGCTTCTAACTGGCTGGCTTTTTGGGAAGGTCCGAATATCTTTAATCCGGCTTTAATAAATTCATCGGCAATACCTAAAGCCAAAGGAGCCTCAGGCCCGACAACGGTAAAATCTATTTTTTCTTTTTTTACAAATTCAAGCAAGGCAGGGACATCTTCGGATTTTATATTTACGCACTCTGCCTGCGCGGCAATCCCGGCGTTACCAGGTGCGCAAAAGATCTTATCGGCTAGCTTTGACTGCGCTAATTTCCAGGCTAGCGCATGCTCCCTACCACCTGACCCGATAACTAAAATACGCATTTAGCACCACTACTATTTCGCTTCTTTTTTCAAAGGTAATATACCGGCCATCTCGCCAATTACATTCACCAGCTCGGTATTTGCCGGGATAACTATCTTAGCATTATGTTCCAAAGATTTCTCAACCGCCTCTAATTTCCTTAAAACCTGGGCATTACCGAGGAAATAATGCTCTGCTGCCTCATTAACTAATTTGATGGCCTCTGCTTCGCCTTCAGCCTGCAAAATCCTTGCCTGTTTTATACCTTCAGCTTTTTTGATCTCGGCTCTTTTCTGGCCATCTGCGGCAGTTTCAGTTGCAGTCGCAAAATCAATCGCGGCTATCTTTTCATTTTCCGCCTTAACAACCTTATTCATAGTTTCCTGAACATCCTTTGGCGGGTCAATTTCTTTTAACTCGGTGCGGACAATCTCAATACCCCAGCTGCCGGTCTCTTCCATTAATGTTTTATGCAATTCGGAATTGATTTTGCCTCTTTCGCTATTAGCTGATTTCAAAGTCAAAGTACCGATAATATTTCTCAATGTAGTTCTGGCTAAGTTTACTATCTGCCATTGATAATTATTTACGCTATATTGCGTACTTTTAACACTCTCTTCATCAATCTTAACCTTAAAATAAACCTGTGCATCAACCCGGGCATTTAAATTATCGTTCGTAATAATTTCCTGCGGTTCAGCATCGACCATTTGCTCAGTCACGTTAACCAAATACATGGTCTCAATAAATGGAAAAATCCAGCTAAAGCCAGGCATAGCAAAACGGTTATACTTGCCCATTCTCTCAATTAACCCCCTATGCGTAGGCCGAACTATCCTAATACCTAAAAGAAAAATTAAACCCCCGAAGAATAACGAAACAAAGAACAAATTCATATCTACCTCCTTAAGTACATTAATTTCTTATCCAGCGAAACTCCGCCGCAGGTACAAATAAACAATCTAGTTACACCAACTCAACTTCTTTTTGTCCTTTAATAGCCTGCCCGATAATCCAGGATTTAACTTTTAACCTGGAGAGTTTAACAACTACCGCACGGGCATGCTCCGGATGAACGATCAAAACCATACCAATACCCATATTCAAAGTATGAAACATTTCTCTTTCCGGGACTTTACCTTTTATTTGCACTAAACGAAAAATCTCAGGGACATTCCAGGAACTTTTATTTATCCGCACATTTATATTGTCCGGGAGGATCCGGCTGATTTTATCGTAAAAAGCCCCTCCGGTTATATGCGAGATGCCTTTTATCATTGACTTGGAATCAATCTCTCTATCCTTAAGCAATGAAATTAACGGCTTGACATATATGCGGGTGGGTTTAAGTAATTCGTTACTCATTCTTTTTAATTCCGCCAGAGAAAATACTTTCCTGACCAGAGAGTAACCGTTAGAATGGATCCCGCTTGACTCCAACCCGATGACCAAATCACCACTTTCTATTTTCGAACCGTCAATAATCTTATTTTTCTCAACTACACCTACGCAAAAACCCGCCAGGTCATACTCGCCTTTTTCGTACATATCCGGCATCTGCGCGGTTTCACCGCCAATCAAAGCACATCCTGACTCTATGCAGCCGTCATTAATACCTTTAATAATATTAGACAACACTTCATTATCTAATTTGCTATACGCGATGTAATCCAAGAAAAAAAGCGGCTCAGCCCCGGTGCAAAGAATATCATTCACATTCATAGCTACGGCATCAATACCCACTTTATCGTGCTTATTAACCAATACTGCTATCTTTAATTTTGTCCCTACTCCGTCGGCAGAAGAGACCAAAACCGGTTTTTTGTAATTTTTCTTAGAAAGCTCAAAAAAACTTCCGAAACCTCCGATATCTTTTAAGACTTCCGGACGGAAAGACTTACGCAGCATCGGCTTTATCTGTTGTTTAAAAACCGAGGCACTACCGATATCTACCCCTGATTTTTTATAAGTTATAGCCATTTAAAGATGTCTCCTCGCATATTCAACCCCGTTTCGGAAAATTTGCAGCCCGTCGCCTTCTTTTTTATTTTTGTTTAAATGATACCGCGGATGCTGAAATATTTCTAAGTGCCTTTCCGGATGCGGCATAAGGCCGAGTATTCTGCCGGTTTCATCACATATGCCTGCGATATCGCAAAGTGAACCGTTGGGGTTATCAGGGTAACCTTTAGGCTTTGAGCCGTCTTCTTTAGAATATGTGAATACGATCTGGCCATTATCCTTAAGCTGGTCAAAAACCTTTTTGTCTTTAACCACAAATTTACCTTCTCCGTGGGCAATAGGCAGATAAATAACTTCCGGCAAACCTTTAGCCCATACGCAATGCGATTTGTATTTCTTGTCTTTGGCCCTTAAATAAATCCAGCGGTCTTCGAATTTACCGGAATCATTAATGATCAGGCTTGTTTTCATGGATAATTCCGAGCTAAAAGGCAAGAGCCCGCTTTTAACTAGAATCTGAAAACCATTGCATATACCGATAATTAGTTTTTTCTGGAGAATAAACTTCCTTAAGCTTTCTCCTAATTTATATTTCAATTCATTGGCGAGGATTTTTCCAGCGGCCACATCATCGCCATAAGTAAAACCGCCTGGTAAAGCCAAAATATGAAAATCATCCAGCTTCTTCTGCTCGTTAATCAGGCTATTGATATGAACTAACTCTGTTTCCGCCCCGCTTTTAACAAAAGCAAAGGCAGTTTCCATATCACAGTTAGTCCCGGCAGTTCTTAATATACAGACCTTAGGTTTTCGCATAGAATTCTTTTATGATCCTGACCACTTCTTTAGGGTCATCGGTTACTTTGAATAAATCCAGGTCTCCTTTACTGATATTAGCATGTTTTAAAACCGTATCTTTTAGCCAATCAAGCATGCCGGCCCAATATTCCTTACCGAATATAACTACCGGGAAACGCGGGATCCTCCCGGTTTGGATCAAATTAATGGCCTCGGTAAACTCATCTAATGTTCCGTAGCCTCCGGGCATAATAATAAAAGCCTTGGCATATTTGACAAACATGACTTTACGGATAAAAAAATAACGGAATTCTATTAGTGTATCGACATATGGATTAGCCCTTTGTTCCATGGGAAGTTGAATATTTAAACCTATAGAATGGCCCTTTGCTCTCCTGGCTCCTTTATTAGCTGCCTCCATTATGCCTGGACCGCTTCCGGTGATCACAGCATAACCTTCTTTCGCCATAAGATAAGCTATTTCTTCGGCTAATTTATAATATTTATTATCGGCTGGGGTTCTGGCAGAACCGAAAATAGTTACAGCCTTACCGACCTGAGAAAGCTCTTCAAACCCCTCGACAAACTCAGAAAGTATCCTGAATATCCTCCAGGGATCTTCAGCAGTAAAATCCTGCTTGACTATTTTATAGTTCTTTCTCATCTACCACCTCAAAGGTTTCTGCCACGCTTCTTTTAGATTTATCACATCCGAATTTACGCAAACTTTACCATCTAAGCCGTAAACTTTAAAACCTTTATCTTTGGAAACACAGCCGATTAACCCAAAATTAATACCCTTAAGCAATCCTTCAAATTTATTTTGGTTCTTTTTATCGATTTCCACGATAAAACGCGAATTTGATTCTGAGAAAGCGATTAGGTCATTGCGCGAGTTACCCTGGTAAGGAACTTCTTTTAAGAAAATGTTCATCCCTAGCCCGCCTGAAAATGCCATTTCCGCGGCACTTACCGCAATGCCTCCTTCAGAGCAATCATGTATAGACTCAACAACCCCTAAAGAAGTGGCTTTACTTAAAACACTGAAATTAACCAATGCTTCTTGAGGATATATTTTAGGCACACCATTGCCTAAAAAGCCCAATAAATCATAATAATGCGAACCGCCCAATTCTTCCCGGGTCATACCCACAACATAAATTAGATTCCCCGGTTTCTTCGCATACATCGAAACTGTTTTACGGACATCATCCATGACGGAAATTGCGGAGATTAATAATGTCCCGGGTATAGACAGTGATTGATTTTCTATCCTGTATTCATTATACAAACTGTCTTTCCCGGATATAAACGGCACGCCATATATTTTTGCCGCATCATAGCAACCATAAGAAGCCCGGACTAAGCTTCCAAGCCTATCCGGTTTATCGGGATTACCCCAGCAGAAATTATCCAGGATCGCTGTTTCTTTCAATGACCCTCCGACGGCAATTACCTGGCGCAAGGCTTCGTCAATACAAGAACCGGCCATCCAATACGGATCAATTAATCCGAAACGGAAATTTATGCCATTTGAAACAATAACCCCTTTAAGCGAATCTAACTTGGGGCGCACCACACTTGCATCCGATGGCCCGTCATTAGCAATGCCCACTAAAGGCTTAAGCACGGAACCGCCCTGCACTTCATGGTCATACTGGCGGATTATCCATTCTTTTGAACAGATATCATAATGGCTTAATAATTTTTCCAGGTAGCCGCTTAAATCTTTTTCCGAATGTAAATGCGGTTCCCTGTGATGAGTTTGAGTATAAACTGCTTCTTTTACCGTATCCGGCAGCCCTTCATGCAAGAAACGCATATCCAAATCACAAACTAAGTTTTCTCTATAATAAAGTTGTAACTTCTTGGTAGTGGTAAATTCACCGATTACTGCCACTTCGGCATTCTCTTTTTCAAAAATTTCCGTTAACTCCCGGATGTTATTTTTCGAAACAGCTAAAACCATCCTCTCTTGGGATTCCGATATCCAAATTTCGGTATATGATAAACCGCGGTATTTTAAAGGTACCTTATCCAAGTCAACACGTACGCCTAAATCCTGGCCCATTTCACCCACAGCGCTTGAAAGGCCGCCGGCTCCGCAATCCGTCAAGGCGTTGTATAATCCTGCGTCACGCGCAGCCAAAAGAGTATCAACGATCTTTTTTTCCTGGATCGGGTTTCCTATCTGGACCGCGCCCCCTGAAATTTTCTCCGACTGATGGGTGAGCTCGCCCGAAGAGAATGTCGCGCCATGAATTCCGTCACGCCCGGTCCTGCCTCCGATGACGACTACCAAATCACCTTTTTCTGCCTTCTTAAAACATTTATTCTTCGGCATAATACCGGCAGTCCCGCAATATACCAGAGGGTTACCTACAAAACGGTCATGAAATAAAACCGCGCCGTTTACGGTCGGAATACCCATTTTATTTCCGTAATCACGCACTCCGGAAACCACGCCTTTCATTACTCTCTTTGGATGCAGTGCTCCTTCAGGCAATTTATCAAAAGGATAATCCACCGGGCCAAAACAAAATACATCGGTATTTAAAATCGGCTTTGCGCCCAGGCCCGTTCCTAACGGGTCACGGATTACCCCGCCGATTCCGGTGTTTGCCCCGCCAAAAGGCTCTAAGGCAGAAGGGTGGTTATGAGTCTCAACCTTAAAACAGACATTACTGTCTTCGTCAAAACGAATGACTCCCGAATTATCTTTAAAAACCGAAACGCACCAAGGTTTATTTAATTCCTTAGTGGCTTTCATGATCGTGGATTTCAAAAGATTATCGATCAATAAAGCCTTACGTTTTTCTTTTTGCCCGGAGAGCTCTTCGGTATATTTAATTTTCCCGCGGAAAGTTTTATGCCAACAATGCTCTGACCAGGTCTGGGCGATGGTCTCAAGCTCGCAGTCAGTGGGATTGCGTTTTAAGCTCTTAAAATAATTCTTTATCTGGCGCATTTCATTGAGGTTTAAGAAAAGCTGTCCGTGCAGGCTTATTTCATGGAGTTTTTTATCCGAGGCATGCAGTAAATCCACTTCGGATTTCTTAAACTGATAATCGATGTTTGCAGAAGCAAAGTAAGAAGAACGCGGCAGGTTAGGGTCAACGATATGTTGGATTAATTTATTATAAAGAAGTTTATCGGATATTGTCGCGAGTTGCTCCGGAGTAATTTTTCCTTTGATAAAAAACTTCTTGGCGGTCTTGACTGCCATTACTCCCTGGATGCCTAAATCTTTTATCCCTTTTAATATTGATTCTTCGGATGGATCCATGACCCCGGGGTTATAGGTGACCTCAACCACATATTCGCCGGAATTGGCATTCGGCGTAACAATCGGTTTATTTACCGAATAATCCTGAGCAATCTTATCCACCAAAAGCTCTTCACAGATTTCTTTGACCTGACTGTCAATAAGGTTTCCGCGTACGACATAGACCTGGATAAACCGCACTTTGTTTACGGCATTAATTCCCAAGTCCAGGATATCTTTCTGGATACCTTCGCCGACCGCATCAAAAATGCCTTCTTTATCTTTTACCTCAATGTGCCAAAGCATTAATACTCCAATTCCTTATTATTTTTGTTCCTTAGGTAAAGCAGGTTTTTTACGTAAATTTTCATCATCCGGGTTTATAGCCCTAACCATCGGCATATTCGCCTCAGTAGCTACATATATAACATTAGGATTCTGATTTAAAGTATTTATCCAAAGATACTGCAAGTATTGCGAAGTCAAACTCTGGTCTATAATCCCCTGGGCATCACGAATACCGGCGGCTTCTACTCTTTTTCTCTCCGCTTCCTGCTGTTCTTTCTGCAATATAAACTTCATTCGCTCTGCTTCCTGCTCAGCTTTTAATTTCTGTTCAACAGCGCCACTTACCATGGGAGGAAGAGTCATCGCCCTAAGCAATATACGCTCAACAATAACACCCCTGCCCGCAATTAAGTTGCTTAAAGACTCCTGGATCGACTGGGAAAGCATTTCTCTTTCAGAAGTATATAGAGCTTTAGCTTCATGCGCTACAGTTACGCCACGAGCCGCCGCGCGGTATTGAGGCAAAAGAATCACGCTTTGATAATCCCAGCCTACTGTCTTATAAATATCTACGGCTTTAGCAGGGTCAAGTTTATACAAAACTGAAATATCCAAAGATATATTCAACCCTTCTTTGGAAGGAACACTCATAGTTTCTTTATCTTCTTGAGTCCTGATAGACATATAAATAATACGTGACAAAGGATTAACGAAATTGATACCGCTGTTTAATGGCCTGTCAGCCACTTGCCCAAAAGTATCCACCACGCCGACATAGCCGGCAGGAACAACTCTTACTGCGCTAAACACGATACCGATAATTAAGCCAATCACCGTCGTAAATATTACAGGTTTTAAAGAACCGGTTTTGCCCACCTGAACAAGAATAATGCCGATTACAAAACCTATGATCAACATCATTACTATCGCCATTCCTGCCTCCTGTTTTTATTTTTATATTCCTTTATTATCTTCCATGCGCCTGCGGATAATAAACCCAACAAAGCGGCATTTAAGACAACCCCGAGGTTTATTTTTCTTTTGATTATGACGTAGGCAAGCCCAAGCAGAAAACCTGCTATAGCAAAACTTAAGATTATTACCATATTTATAGGCCGATCTGCTTGAATATCTTGTTGACGTTGCGCAGATAATAATTCAGATCAAATATCTTATCCATATCTTTGGAGGAGAGATATTTAGTTACGTCATTATCTTCTAATAAATTATCCTTAAAACTTTTCGTGCCACGCCAGGCCTGCATGGCGCATCTTTGCACTAAATCATAGGCCTTGGGCCGGGTTAACCCTTTATGCATCAACTCCAAAAGCACACGTTGTGAAAATATTAAACCCTTTGACCTGATTATATTTGCCATCATATTCTCAGGATAAACCAAAAGCCCCTCAATAACAAAATTAAATTTATGCAGCATATAATCTAAAAGAATAGTTGAATCCGGGATAATCACCCGCTCGGCGGAAGAATGACTGATATCGCGCTCATGCCACAATGAAACATTTTCCATGGCAACAAGGGAATTTGCGCGCAAGATACGGCTTAACCCGCAGATCCTTTCACAGACCACCGGATTTCTTTTATGTGGCATAGCTGATGAGCCTTTTTGACCCTTGCCAAATGGTTCCTCTGCTTCTAAAACTTCTGTGCGCTGTAAATGTCTTACTTCAGTAGCAAATTTTTCTAGTGATGAGCCGATAACCGCCAAAACCGCCATATATTGCGCATAGACATCGCGTTGAATAATCTGAGTTGAGATTTTTGCCGGTTTAAGCCCGAGTTTTTTACAAACGTAGGACTCAACTTTAGGGTCAATATTTGAGTATGTACCGACTGCTCCTGAGATCTTGCCCACCGAAATGCCTTCTTTAGCCTGATTAAGCCGCTCTATATTCCTTTTGGTTTCCTCATACCAAAGCGCCATTTTAAGGCCAAAGGTATTCGGCTCAGCATGCACGCCATGAGTGCGGCCCATGCAAACCGTATTCTTATACTGCTTGGCTTTTTTGGCCAATAATTTAAGGGTCTTATCCAGGTCATCCAATAATATATCCGAGGCTTGCCTTAATTGCAGGCCAAGCGTAGTATCCAACAGGTCAGAAGAAGTAAGCCCCATATGCAGGTATTTGGCATCGGGTCCTATATATTTGCTGACATTGGTGACAAAAGCCACAATATCATGCTGGGTCTTTTCTTCTATCTTTTTGATTTGTTCGACATTAAAGCGGGCTTTTTTATTTAACCTTGATAAGGCGTCTTTAGGTATAAGGCCGGATTTAGACTGGGCTTCACAGACAGCCAGCTCGATATCCAGCATAATGCGGAATTTATTGTTATCCTGCCAAATGGCAGACATTTGCGGCAAACTGTATCGCTCTATCATCGTTTCCCCTTCATTAGAAACCGTATTATAACAGAAATACCTAATACCGGCAAATAAAAAGGAAGTGGAAATTAAAAAATATATTGACAAAACCACAAAACATGTTACATTGAAGGTGTTTAAGAACAAAACAAGTGAAAAAAGAAAATCGCAATTCAAGAAAAACCGTAAAGCAAAGATAACAGACAACGCTTTACGGCTTTTTTATTATGTGAGGGAGGTGAGTAGTAGCAATATGGCAAAAGGTAAAGTAAAGTGGTTCAGCAATCAAAAGGGATATGGGTTCATCACTTCAGATGCCGGCAAAGACGTTTTCGTGCATTACAGCGCAATCAAAGGTGATGGCTACAAAACTTTAGAGGAAGGCCAGGAAGTAGAGTTTGAGGTAACGAATGGCCCTAAAGGCGAACAAGCCACCAATGTAACTAAAGCATAACTATAATATAGCCAAAACAAAAAGCCGTCCGCCAATGGTTCGTTGGTGGACGGCTTTTTTTTATTTTAAATGCCGAGGAAGAGAATCGAACTCCCCACGCCGGCCTTTTCAGGGCCGCGCTCTACCACTGAGCTACCTCGGCAAAACTATTTTACGGCAATAAAAGATTTTACCACAAAAGGCGAAAATACCAAATAAATTATGAAAATAACAAAAGCCGTTATTTCAGGAAATATTACTGCAACAATAAACCCGCCGCCTAAAACTAAATATACTATTTTCCCCGAAATCTTATTTAGGCTACTTAAATTCAAATACCTTACCCGGGAAATCATTAAAAAAGCCAAAAGCAAAACCATAACCACGAATATCGCTGGATGCACTTCCAGGCCGTATCTACGGTGGACTAAAATAAAAGATGCCATCATGCCTCCGGAAGCAGTAGTAGGCAAACCATAAAAATAACCCGGTGTTTTTTCTTTTGGAGTAATGTTAAACCTGGCTAATCTTGCTACGCTAAACAATAGATATAAAAATAAAGGCAACACCGTCCAAAGATGAAAATGGCTATAGACGAAAATATATCCTAATACCGTGGGCGCTACCCCGAAAGAAATAGCGTCAACCAGTGAATCAAACTCCCCCCCGAATTCACTGCGCATCTTCTGCCTTCTGGCGACCTGGCCGTCTAAGCCGTCAAATATAACTGCCAGTATTATTGCCCAACTGGCAAAAGTAAAATGATGTTCCAGAGAAAATATTATGGACAAAAACGCTGACAATAACCCTAACCCGGTAACGATATTTGCCAAATAACTCATTATGCCCCTTCCAATATTTTTACGAATAAATCCTGTGCTAAGCCGACATCAGGAAGATGAAGCTTTCGCGCGGATATTTTTATCCTGTTAGTTGTCCTGGTTAATTTAACTATCTTTATCCAAACTCGGCTTGAAACTATTTCCGCCTCGATATATCCCCTTATATTATCCTGCTCTTTTATGCTACCGCGGGCATTGCAAAGCGTTATGGCGGAATTCCAAAGGCTTGTGTAGGCCTTATCGGTATTCCCTTCTATTGTATCTTTACTGGCAGCATAAACCGCTACCCCGCCGGCGGTAACAAACAACAAAGGCACACAACCGGCAATATTGACGGCTAAAATAGCAAGCGCCATTAAAGAAAAAATCTTTTTCATTTTACCACCTTTTTCGAAAAGACTTTTATGAAACAAAAGGCAGCCAGGCCCGCAGTTTTTCCTATCAAAGAAAAAAACTATAAGCCAAAGTCCAGGATTCAATATAGGTATAATATATAAATATTATTAAAGGCCCGCCGCCGTTTGAGGCGACCTTAGCCGGAAAACGCAGGAAATTACCCAAGCCCACAGCAGAGCCTGCCACTGCCATAATGATAGCAAGGCGCGAACCCCAAGTCTCTCTCTTTTTTGTTTTTACCATAATAAATTATTATATAGTAAGGTATACCTTTTTCAAGAGTTTAATCCTTAACCTTCAGTTTTCTCCATATCTTTGCCACAACAGACAAGAGTCCCTCCGCCAACCTTAGTTACAATCACTTCATTACCGCAAACATTACAACGGTATCTCTCGTTGATCTTCTTAACCGCCATATCAACCTCCCCGGATATTACATCACCCTTAAAGCATCCTGGATTAACGGAAGAATACCTGTGGCTTCTTCTTTTGTCATTCTACCAAGCTTAGCAAAAGTAAAATTACCTTCCTTGTCCTTTATCTCTCTGGTAATCTGCAATTTCTTGACGCCTTTATTATAAGAATGCACGCTTATTACTATCTTATCGTTTTCCGTCTCCAGTTCCTTAACAAATATCTGTTCATCTAACTTACTATCGTACGGCATTTTTGTACCTCCTGGTTATTTCGCAGTAGCGAACACCGGCCAATCCGATATGGCCGGGTGTTCTATCATACCAATATTCCTAAATCCTTAACTACAATTTTCCCGCAATATTCAGGCCCCCGGCCTAAAACCATACCGCGTTTCTTGCGGATAAAAGTCACTGTTTTATCTGCCCGGACACAAGAACCTAAAACTTTACCGCTTGTCGCATCTAGCCCAGATGGAATATCAACCGCCAGGACCTTAACTCCGGAAGAATTGATAACATCAATTAAATCCTTATAAATTCCTCTGACTTCACCTGAAAGCCCCACACCTAAAAGAGCATCAACAATTAAATCGCAGCCTGCAATCTTTCTTTTAATTATACTTAAAATATCGTTATCCATTTCGATTATTTTAACTTTCAGGCGGCGAAGTATTTCTAAATTATCCTTGGCTTCGTTTTGAACACCCGAAAAATTGCCAACCAAGTATATATCCGGTTTTATGCCGCGAGTTAAAAGATGCCGCGCACAAACGAACCCATCCCCGCCGTTATTACCTTTGCCGCAAAAGATTGCTATTTTCTTATTTTTTGAGTTTCTTAATACTTCTTCGGCCAATGCCCGGCCGGCATTCTCCATTAGAACCAAAACAGAAATAGAAAATTTATCTCTTAATTCTATATCCAGAAATTTAGCCTCTCTGGCTGTAACTAACTTATTCTTTTTTAACACTTTCTTCGGGCAACGGTTCTTCGCCCCTCAAAGACCTGTCTAAAGCCGTAAATAATACGGATGAAATGTGCTCCTTGCCATATGTGCTCGCTGAACTTACCTGAACATCCAAAGCCTGTCCGTTTTCAACTAAAAATATACCCACTGGAGTTGTATCGGCTTCTGATATATAAAACGCGATCATACGCTTTTGTTTATTCTCGGAATAAATATAACACCCCATACGAAAAAGTATATCCTTTATTTTCGCATAACCGGTGTTATAATCGCAGGCGAAATTCTTAGTTATCGCGCTGCCTCTTTTTTCTTCAAGCACTCTGGTCGAAAGCCCGGCAACGCCGAAAGGCACATCCTTTATTGTAGCGCATCCAGATATTAAAACTCCCAAGATAACCACACAAAATTTTCGCATAATTCCCCTTTCGTTATTCATTGATAATTTCTCTGATCTTATTAACGTTCCTCTTTGTCTCCTCTTCGCCTTTTAAAGCAAATTCCGCAGCCCGATGAAACTCCATCCAATGCATGCCGATAGTGTCCGGATGCAAAACAATATCCGCCAGTTGCTCTTCTCTTTTCTCGATACCCGACTGCATGGTTTCGATACTACTGAATATTATATCCAAAACATTATTACGGAATTTATCTGCCAGGTACCGGCGCAAATTAAATATGCCCTTGCCTTTTTTAAGTCCTTCTGCGATGTTTGCCACGTCTTTCTTAATAGTTTCATACTGCCTGGCAATATCTTCTTTCGAAGGAGTCACGTTTACCGCGATGATCTTTTTTACCCCCATTTCAAATAGAGGCTCAGTTGGTAAAGGGTGCATGACCCCGCCGTCAAAAAGCATGTCTTCCTTGAATTTAAAAGGACGGAAAACTCCCGGCATCGAACAGCTCGCCATAAGCGCATCCGATAAAAGCCCTTTATCAAATACCTTAGTCTCTTTCTTCTTTACGTCGCTGGCAATGATCTTAAGCGGGATATTGGCATCATAGAATGTTTTATTACCCATATATTTCTTCAGGAATTTGTGCAATTTGTCGCCTTTTAAAAAACCCATGAGCGGAAAAGTAAAATCCATCAAATTCCACACAAGGCTAGACTCCCTGAATTCATGGGTCATTTCAAGGATTTTCTCGCTTGAATTACCGGTTGCCCAAAGTGCCGCGATCAAAGCCCCCATACTCGAGCCGCAGATAACGTCTATTGGTATCTGTTCATCCTCTAAAACTTTTAACACTCCGATATGGCAGAATCCGTAAGCAGCACCCACGCCCAGAACCAAACCCACCAGGCAATCGCCTTCATGGCGGGCTATCCTTCGTATGGCTTTACTATATTTAAAATCCGGGTTATCTAAAACCAGCCTATCGGATGAATAACCATCCTCTATCTGCGGGAGATCCGCGAATATATTATGCCCGATTACCTGCGCCCTTTCTTCGCCGCTCAGTTCCGAGGGCTTATACTCATTGATAATGACTTTTATTTTTGACCTCAAAAAATTGAACTTCCTTTCCAATCTTTCGATCAAACGGCGGGTCTTTCTTAGGTCCTCTGCTTGCGGGCTGGTGAGCACATGAATAAGGTCAGATTGGTTTAAAATACTCACAACCGAAGGGTCGGTGCGCGAAGGAAGATCTAACACAATATAATGGTAATCGTTTACTACAATGCTAAGTATATCAACTACCTTTTTAAAACACCTGCCTTCTTTAGGATTAAAGGCAAGGAATAAAAGGTCTATCCCGAATTTATCTTTGACGACCGCACGCTCTATTGATTCGGTCGAGATATCAGAACCACACAAATCAAACAGCTGGTAGTTGTCCCCGATATCAAGCCTTTCCGGCAAAGTAGGGCTCTGATCCCGGCGGCAGAGATCAAGAATAATCACGGATTTATGCGTCTCTTGCTTCAGGCTTAAAGCCAGATTTAACGCGTAAATGCTTTTCCCGGAATGAGGGTAAAAACTAGAGACGGATATTATCGTGCTTTCAAAGACCGTCTTTTGATGAATATCCTTACGCTTGAGCCTACGCGAAAGAGTCTGGCTTAGATCAATTGCCAATTGAGGGATTTTCTTAAGTATAAAATCAAAGTCTTTTTTAGAGATAGCCAAGACCTGGCAATCATTTATGGCCTTGGTAGTCACCGAATGTATTTCTCCGGTAAGGATAGAAATAATACCGAAATATTTCCCGCGGTGCAGATATTCAAGAATATTCTGCTTGCCGTGCGCATCTTTAGTATAAATCACTGCCCGGCCGGATATCAAACAATAAAAAGAGGAAGGCGGTGAACCTTCCTTATAAATAACCTCATCTTTTTTATACTCAACAATAGATGAGCGCTCTTTGATCAGAGCAATTTCTTTAGGGCGCAATGCCGCAAAAAGCGGAATATCTCTTAATATCGATTCTTTATTTACCATAACCGTTATTTTAACCTTAAGGACCTACAGACCTCGGCTAACTTATAGGCGCTTTCTTTTATTATACGTGAATAACTTTTATAATCAACATATACCAGGCCGAATCGCGGGGCAAAACCCTTGTCCCACTCATAGTTATCAAGCAAAGACCAATGTATATAGCCTATTACCTTTGCCCCCTCCTGCATTGCCTCATGCATTTTCTCTAAATGTTGGGATATATATTCCCACCTTAGATTATCATCTTCAGTACATATGCCATTTTCCAGAATAAATAACGGCAGATTATAACGTTTAAAACTTAAAAGAACGTCTTTTAATCCTTGCGGATAAATATCCCAGCCTAAAGTATTTTTCTTAAGATGGTGGTGGTTTTCGGTACAAACATCCAAAATAAGGCTTTTAGGATGCCAAGACTTTGTCTCGACCGGGCCCCAGGTATAATAATTAAGCCCGATAAAATCCAAGGCTTTCTGCCGGCTTATCCTATTTATAAAATCAAGATTATAGAGCTGGTTCCTTAAGTAAGCACCAAACTTATTACGTAGAGTATCTTTACAAGGTACAAATGACTGCACGTTCTGGGCGATACTGACCAATGGAGGATTTAACCCTCGCTTTTTATAAACATCGTGGATAATTCGGTAGGCCTTGATATGGGCAATAACCATATTTTTAACTACCTGCCTTGAAAGCGGAAATGATTTTACCTGTGGCGGCCACTGCCCTAAGACATACGAGTAATAAGCATAAACCATAGGCTCGTTAATCGTAACCCAGAATTTAACCTTACCGCAAAATTCTTCTGCTGCCTTACGGGTATAACCCAGAAAATATTTAATATTATTCTTATCAAGCCACCCATCAAGACGAGAAAACCATATAGGATTAGTAAAATGATGCAGAGTTACTAACGGTTCAAGAGAATGTTGGCGCAGAGAATCTAAAACCCCAGAATAATGTTTAATTTCTTCTTCTGAAAAACTGCCCTTATCCGGTTCTATACGGGCCCATTCCAGAGACAAGCGGTGGCAGTTGTGATTGAGTTTGCGGGCTAAATCAAAATCTTCGTTATAAAGCTGGTAATGCCGGCAAGCATCACCGGATTTATTACCTAAACCGGTTTTATTTTCCCACTCCCACCAATCACTATTAACATTATTGCCTTCTACCTGATAAGCAGAAGTAGCCGCACCCCAGAAGAAATCCTTGGGAAATTCGATCATAGTAACTAGATTATAGCACCTTAAAATAAAAAATCCCAACCTTTTCGTTGGGACTTCCTATAAAAGAAAAACAGCCGATAAAGGTAAGCATATTCACTTACCTCATCTCCTTCGGCAACCCAGCCGCCATCTCGGTCTGCGCACTCCACCCCTCAACCCCTAACTCTCTGCCGCACACCGGCTTAGGCCTGTAGCTTTGCGCCCCCCGGTTTCCCGAGGTTTACCTTTATCGGCCAATCAAAGTATAGCACAAGAAAAGCTTACTTTCAAGAAGCTATCTGGATGAACTAGTAGTTCCTGCAGGAGTGACATTTAAGTATCCCTCTAAAGCTGCCCAAGTCTGTGGGCCTACTTTGCCGTCTGCTTTAAGGCCATTAGCTTTCTGAAATTCTTCGATAGCTTTCTTAGATTTTGGCCCGATTTTTCCGTCAACTTCATAAGTATAATACCCGGCATTTTTTAAAGCTGTCTGGATTTCTTGGTTAGAAGGCTTATAAGGCCCTGCGGGTGGTAAACTCTCTACTACAGGAGCCGCTTGTTTTGCCGGAGCTGCCGGTACTAGTTGGGCTACTTCCGGTTTAACTGTGGGTGAACCCTGAGCTGCCTGTTGTGTAGAATTTGTTAACCTGCTTAAATCTTCGGGGGACATGGGTTGTTGCATATCCTCTAAAGATTCCTGCTTTTTTGAACATGCCGATATGCTGATAACCAAGACCAAAGCCATAGATAATACAATCAATTTTTTCATATCTCTTTATTCCTCCTTAAGCAGTAGTTTAAACCAAACGACCATATACTTTCAGGCGTTACATTATAATTTTAATACTACAGATAAAAAATGCAAGAAAAACTTATACCGATAATTTTTGTTTTACTAAATCACTTACTGATTTACTATCGGCCTTGCCGGCGGTCTTAGCCATCACCTCTTTCATCACCTTACCCATATCTTTCATACCGGACGCACCTGTCGCCGCAACCACTTCTTCAATGACTTTTTTTAACGCCTCAGCCGATAATTCTTCGGGAACATACCCTTTAAGCATTTCAAGCTCTCGAGTTTCTTTATCAATTAAATCCTGGCGGCCCCCTGCTTTAAATTGCTCGATAGAATCCTGATGTTGCTTGATTTGTTTCTTGATCACTACAATAGCGTCATTATCATCCAACTTATCTTTCTTTTTTTCTAGCGCGGCATTCATCATCTGAGAACGCAAAAAACTCAAAGCCGAGCTTTTCGCGGTATCTTTATTCTTTAACGCTTCTTTATAATCATTAAAAATTTTTTCTTCTAGCATTTGAGCTCCTCATTATTTGGTTTAGTTAACACCCGGCCATATCGGATTGGCCGGTGTTACGCCTTATGCGTAAAACTCCGCCGTAGGCGGAGCTATAATTTTCTTCCCTATTTTTTCGGCGGTTCGACTTTCAGGATATAACGCATAAAGAAAAAAATCACCAGGGCAATCGCAAAGAAATCGATAAAAGCCGCGATAATCAACCCGATCTTTACATGTATTTTTCCTATACCTATAATAGCGTCCTGCCATTTCTCACTCGGGAATAACACCCCTACAATAGGCATAATCAGGCCCTCGACAATAACATTGACTATTTTTGCCACTGCCTGGCCCATAACAATACCTATTGCAACGCCCAAGACGCCGTAAGATTTTATGAAGTTTTTGAAATCCTCTTTTAATTTTTTCATAAACAGTAGTTTACACCGACGCATCCTATAGCGTCGGGTGTTAAACAGTAGTTTAGAATAAAATGGAATTCCTGAATTTGTTAAAACGTTTATTTAATTCCGGCATAGTCAAAACGCTGGTCCTCTGGACTCCGAACCCTTCGATATTAAAAGAAGCTGCTACCGTACCATAAGCCAATGCGACCTTAATACTTTTCTCATTTACCTTCCCGGCTTTAGTTAAATAGCCCATAAACCCTCCGGCAAATGTATCGCCTGCTCCCGTAGGATCAATTACTTTTTCCGTACAATAGGCCGGCAAAGAAAAAATAAAACGGTCACAATAAAAAAGCACGCCGTGCTCGCCTTTTTTAATTAATACCATTTTAGGCCCGAAACCCCTTAAGGCCTTGGCTGCTTTTATCAAATTATGCTCGCCTGACAAACTCCTGGCCTCCTGGTCATTAGCTACATAGATATCTACCATTTTTAATAGCTTCAAGAGCGCAGTACGCTTAGTATTTATCCAATAATTCATACTGTCTGAACCAACAAGATGGCTTGAGCGCATATGTTTTAGTAAATGCATCTGTATATCCGGATCAACATTAGCCAGGAAAATATTTTTTATACTCCTCTGCTCTTCGGATACCCTAGGCTTAAAAACAGAAAGCACTCCTAATTCAGTACTTATAGTAATCGCAGTATTTAAATCCCCTTTATATTCACCTTCCCAGCGAAAAGTTTTACCGTCGCCTCTAATCAAGGAAGTTAAATTAATCCCTTTACTGTGTAAAAAGTTTATATGTTTTTGCGGGAAGTCTTCACCTATAATAGCTACGAGGTTTACATTAGCGAATAAGCGCGCCGACATCGAAAAATGTACGGCCGATCCCCCCAACATATGTTTTCGCTTGCCATAAGGAGTTTTAACCGTATCTAAAGCCGTAGTACCTAAGACTAATATGCTCATATTGAATAACCTCCGCCTATTTTTTTATTATACAATAAATTTAATATAATTAATCGTGGTTTTTAATAAACTCCTGCATATCCGGATTTAGGCCTATCGCTAAAGAAATATTTTTCCCCGTAAACGGATGCGCGAACTGAAGTTTCGCAGCATGCAGACAAAGCCGTTTGGCGCGCAGCGGGAAATCTTTTCTAAACGCATATTTATCTTCTCCCACAATAGGATGGCCGATTTGCTTAAAATGTATACGCAACTGATTTGTCCTGCCGGTTAAAGGCATTGCCTCAACCACAGTATAATTTAATTTGCGCATGACTACTTTATATTTTGTGCTGGCGCTGGAGCCTTCGATAGAGTTATTTATCTGGCCTTCACTTTTTGAAATAATGCCTTGCACAAAAGCCTCATAAGCTTTACGGATTTTTCTCTGACGGAATAACTCCACAAATTTATCCCGGCTGGCCTTACCCTTAGCATAGATAATTAACCCCGAAGTATTGCGGTCTAAACGATGGCAGGGGTATAGATTATAGGTTGAATTCTTGTCTTTTATTTCCTGGTTAAGTATCGAAGTGAGCGTGCGCGGTTCATTCTTAGGGGTGGGAATAGTCAAAAGCCCGGCAGGCTTATTAACTATAAGAACCCAATCATCCTCATAGACTATTTCTATCGCCATTATTATGCAATCGCCAGCATCCGATCGATAGCAGTCTTTGCCCGGCGGCGGATATCATCGGAAACTTTAACTTCTTCTTTTAACTCTTCCAATGCCCATAGGACTTTTTCGGCGGTAGTACGCTTCATATTCGGGCAAACTGCGCGTTCGGAAGCAGGGTAAAATTCTTTATCCGGGTTGTCTTCTTTTAATCTATAAATAATGCCTACCTCGGTACCTACAATAATTTCCTTAGCAGAAGTCTCTTTAGCAAATTTACACATCTTACTGGTTGAAAGCACGGCATCAGCCATAGCCACCACTGATGGCAGGCATTCCGGATGCACTATTACTTTAGCCTTTGGATGGAATTTTCTTTCTCTATTGATATCTTCGGGAAGGATCTTAACATGGGTAGGGCAATAACCGTTCCATGTAATCAATTTCCTGCCGGTAGTTTTCGAAACATAATCCGCAAGATATTTATCGGGGACAAATATAATCTCTTCTTTTCCGCCGAAGACGGAATCTTTTGTTAAGGCATTAACTACCGCAACGGCGTTACTTGAAGTACAGCAATAATCTAATTCCGCCTTGACTGCTGCCGAAGTATTAACATAACCGACAGTAACCGCATTAGGGTATTTTTTCTTAAGTTTCTTTACATCTTCTACCGTGATCATATTTGCCATGGGACAACCGGCCTGGACATCAGGGACAATCACTTTCTTATCGGGGCAAAGTATAGAAGCAGTCTCTGCCATAAAATGCACACCACAGAAAACGATCACCGAAGCATCGGTTTTGCTCGCCATGCGGCTTAATTCCAAAGAATCGCCGCGGTAATCCGCTAAATCCTGCACTTCCGGCAGCTGATAATTATGCACCAGGATTACGGCATTATGTTTTTTCTTTAAAACGCTTATTTTCTTTTGTATATTATCCATTGATGATCCCACCGCCTATTACCTTCTCACGGTTATAAAAAACTGCGGATTGTCCGGGGGTAACTGCAAATTGAGGCGTCTTAAAAATAACTTTTAGCTTATCTTTAAACGGCAATACCTCTGCCCTCGTTTCCCTGTGATTATACCGTATCTTAACATTTAACGCAATCTTCTTCTTTATAGGTTTTCCTATAAAATGTAAATCGGAAACAAAAAACTCTTTAGAATAAACGTCTTCTTTTTCCCCTATGATTATAGCGTTATCCTTAGGGGATATCTTGACCACATAAACCGGATGCCCAAGCGCAATGCCCAGGCCTTCACGCTGTCCGATAGTATAAAAAGCAATGCCCTTATGCTCACCGATAATTCTACCGTTTAAATCCAGGATCGGGCCGGGGATTATTTTGTTGGGGGCATTTCTTTTAAGAAAATCGCGGTAGTCCGTATCCGGCAAAAAACAGATTTCCTGGCTATCCAATTTATCCGCTACCGGTAAACCAAATTTCCGGGCCTTTTGCCTTACTTCATCTTTGGTATAACCGCCTAAAGGAAAAAGCATATGTTTGATTTGTCCTTGCGTAATACGATATAAAAAATAGGACTGGTCTTTATGCTTATCTTTTGCTTTCGCCAGGACAAAACCTTTCCCTATTCTTGCGTAATGCCCGGTAGCTAAAAACCCGGCGCCCAATGATAGCGCCTTTTTTAAGAGGATATCAAATTTCAAATACTGGTTGCAGCGCACACAAGGATTCGGGGTTTTACCTTCAAGATATTCTTGGATAAAATCATCAATTACTTTTTTGCGCAAGGCATCGCCGAAATTTAAAACATAGTGCTTTATCCCTAGTTTATGAGCTACGCGCCTGGCGTCTTCAATACCCGCAAGCCCGCAACAACTCGGCTTCTTAGTTTTAGAATCGGGCAAATTAAAACACATAGTCAACCCAATGACTTCATAACCTTTTTGTTTAAGCAAAGCCGCGGCGACCGAAGAATCAACTCCGCCACTCATGCCTACTACTACGCGTTTTTTCATAATATTAAGTTTGTTTTTATAATGACCAGAATAAGAACAGCAACGCTATTAATATGCGGTAAACGCCAAAAGAAATAAAGCTGTGCTTTTTAATAAAGCCAAGGAGGAATTTTATTGAAAAAAGAGCCACGACAAAAGAAGTAATAAAACCACAGAAAAGAAGTGTAAATTGATCGCGGCTAAAAGTATCGGCACTTTTAGATAAATCCAGCATAGTCGCAGCCAGCATAGTCGGCACTGCCAATAGAAATGAAAACTCCACGATAGCCTTTCTTTTTAATCCCAGCAATAAACCTCCGATTATCGTCGCAGCTGATCGGGAAACACCCGGGATCATTGCAATTGACTGAAAGAACCCAATAAAAATAGCCTGTTTATAGGAAATCGCGGCAACATCGTCAGGCGCAGATCTATTTTCTTTATGCAATAACTCAAATATGACTAAAAAGGCTCCGCCAATCAATAATGACCAAACAACTATATGCCCGTTACCCAACAATAAGCCCTTAATTAATTTATAAAAGGCCAGGCCGGTTATTGCCGTGGGAATGAAAGCTGCCAACAGTTTTTTGATTATCCTTAAATCCGTTAACAATGACTTAAAATACAAAACAACAACCGATAAAATCGCGCCCAATTGTATCGCGATCTCAAAACTTTTTAAGAAATCTGTATGCGGGAGTTTTAAAACCTGCGCGGTTAAAATAAGATGCCCTGTGGATGATATCGGAAGGAATTCGGATAAACCCTCTACAATACCGAGGATAACCGCGTGTAAAATATCCACTAGGCCCTTACCTCGTCTATTCCCTGAAGATTATAATAACCCAGGACTTTCACCCTGGCTTTTGACTCACTTACCAGCCAATCATGCAGTTCGCCCATAAACTTATCATGGCCTTTTTTATTCTTCCAGGCATATACCGAAGCATATTGGTTCTTAGCCCCGAGGCGCGGCATGGTATGATAGCTTAAGAATCCTTTATACTTTTTTGCATAGCGCGCCCACATCTTACTATCTTTTCTATAATCAGCCACTTCTTTGGGCGCGATTTCAAATAAAACAGCGTGTACAAACATTAATTATTCTTTAAGTAGGCCTTAATTATTTTTTGCTCTTTTACCGGTTTATCCGAAGCACCGACAGCGGTATTTTCAATCTTCTGGACAACGTCATAACCGGAAACTACCTCGCCGAATATGGTATGGCGCATATTTAACCAGGGAGTCGGCACTGTAGTAATAAAAAACTGGCTGCCGTTTGTACTCGGGCCGGCGTTAGCCATAGCCAGTATCCCCGGCTTATCAAATTTTACGCCTGAGCTTACTTCGTCTTCAAACGGCTCTCCCCAGATTGATTCACCGCCCATACCCGTACCTGTAGGATCTCCACCCTGAATCATAAATTGTTTTATCACCCGGTGAAAAATTATCCCGTTATAATAACCTTTTTCTGCCAATTTAGTAAAATTCTCGCATGCCTTAGGAGCCACATCCGGCATAAGCTTTATTTCGATATTACCCTGGTTTGTTTCCAAAATTACATTTTTACTCTCCATAGCATAAGCTCCTTGGTTTATGTTGCATGTAAACAAACCCAATAACAATACAACTAATAATTTCTTGAACATTTCAGCCTCCCTTATAATTTAATATTTTTTTATTATATATCTTAGGGTATGTTTTGCAACAATTAATTACCACGCCAAACGTATGCCGGCCTCAAAAACCCGGCCCGGCTGGGGGATGCCTTCAATTTCCTGGTATTCCTGGTTGAAGATATTAGTGGCACGGAAGAAAAGGTTTGAGTTCTTATTCAAATCATAGGTAAGATTTACTCCCAACAAAAACCAGCCATCGCGAACCGGTTTTTTCTTATAGGAAAGCGTTATTGCTTGAGCCCCGAAAGGAAGCTTGAAAGTAAATACGCTATTTACCATGTGCCGGATATAATTCGGGCCGTATTTATAAAGATACCCCTGGTCATTAATCCGCTTGTTGATAAAAGTATAATTGGAAGTTAGATTGATAAAATCGTTGATTTTTACCTTAAAATATTTTTCTATGCCTGTAACTGCCGCTTCGGTAATATTTTCTACCTGCCACTTTACCTGCGAAGTTGTCCTTTTGACCCAATCAATAACATTCTCCTCTTCCCGGAAAAATACGCTTGCTCCATACGACAGAACGTCATCTTTGTGGTCAAAACCAATTTGGTAATTAACGGCTTTTTCAGCAGACAGTTTATCATCCCCGATAGTAGTTGAGTCATTATAATAAAGCTCGGTAAAAGACGGGATGCGCCTGCTAAACGATACACCGGCATATACGGAGTTTCCGGCACAGAGGCTATACCTTAAAGTGCCTGAGCCGGTATCGGTATTGCCGAAGGTATCAAACTTATCAAAGCGAAAAGATAAGCCCAAAGAAAGATTATCGGTCAAATCCTTGCTATCATCTATAAAAACACTTTTATGTTTACGGTTATGCTTGCCTAAATTAGAGGAAGCAATATTTTCTTCTCCATACTCAACGCCTAAGCCTAAGGTGCCCAATTTTTCCAGGTCTTTTTGAAAATAAATATTCGGGGTAAAAATGTCACTACGATGATGATTAAGCGAACGGCTCTTTACGTTGGTTTCATCCAGCATGAATTTATCAAAATGCCTTCGCCATAGAAAATTAGGTTTTATCTTAAGGCCTTCTTTATTAATATTAAACCCGGTATCTATAAGATAGGTCGTAGTCCACTCCCGGGAAGGATAGCCTTTGGCAGGAGTATAAAAATCATACGCGCCGAATTCCTTATCCTGATAGCCGAAATTCAGCCCGAAGTCACCGCAAGGCAAATCCAGATTAGATGCTAAAGAAGTAGTGAATTTTCGATAATCGGTATCATAATAGAAACCGCCTGATTCTTTATTTTCAACCGACACTCTCATTCCGAAATTATTTATCTTATCGCTATAGCTAAATAGCTGCGATTTATTTTTATCCGGTCCAAACCCGGTTTCCAAAACTAATTTTCTCGTTTGCGGTTTTTTAACCAGAAAATTTACCGCCCCTCCTATTGCGTCAGGACCGAACAATGAAGAACCTGCCCCGGGGATCACCTGGATTTCTTCTATATCTTCTTTGGTTAAAGGTATATCGCTATTATGGTGAGCGGTTTGCGGATCATTAATACGCTGCCCGTTTAAAAGGACCAATACCCCTTGAAAAGTAGAGCCGCGCAAAGAAAAATCTGTTTGGATTGCGTCTTTTGGCGAACGGCTTTGTAAATCTAAAGGCATACTGCCTAAAGATTCTACCGCGCAGGGATAAGGTAGATTATCCAAATCATCGGCGGCAAGTGAATAAGGAGTTAAAAGATGGACTTTAGCTTTAGTAATAGTAATGCGCTCTAAATCAAAGGCATCGCTATTTTGGGCATATGCCGGCAGGATAAATACGAATAAAAATAAAATACCGCATTGTTTTATTTTAAGCATGCGCTTATTATAAAAATAGATGCGGCTATTGTCAACTAAAATATTATTACCGGTTTACGGTTAACGGCAGTGGACTACATCCCCGGACATGACTTTTTCGATTATGCCGGAATCTTTACGGATAAGAAGGCCTCCGTCTGAATCTATATCTACAGCCTCTCCTTCTAAATGCTCTTTCTGGCAGGCCACCTTAACCCTTTCGCCGAGAGTTAAACTATTCTTACGCCATTTGTCCAAAATAATCTGGGGGCCTTCTTTCTGGAAAATAACATAATTTTCTTCTATGCGGCGCAATAATTCCTGCAATAATTCAATACGGTTAACATCTTCCTTTTTCTGCTCCTTTAAAGAAGTTGCGCCGCTAACCAAATCTTTCTTTTCATTATTCACATTTAAACCTATGCCGATAAGCACAAAAGAAACCCTATCCATCTCAGCATTTAATTCCGTAAGTATGCCGGCAACTTTCTTATGATGAATAAGTATATCATTTGGCCACTTAATATGACAGTCCAGTCCGCAAACTAAGTTTACTGCCTCACAAATACTCACGGCAGCCAATAAAGTAAGCGTCGGGCAATGATTCGGAGAAATATCCGGGCGCAATATTAATGATAGATATATGCCTTTATACTTAGGAGAATCCCAAAAACGCCCCAGCCTGCCCCTGCCCTTACCTTGTGACTCGGCAATTACTAAAGACCCTTCCGGAGCACCATTCATACCCATCTGCATTGCCTCATCCATAGTCGATGAAACTTTATCAAAATAATTTATTTTCTTACCGATGAATTTAGTACTTAGCTTATGCTGTATTTCTTGCGGGAACAACCTGTCAGGGACAGAATCGAGTTTATAACCTAAATGCGGTACCGCGACAATATCATATCCGGAATCTCTTAATTCCTGAATATGTTTCCATAGGGCCTGGCGGCTTATGCCAAGGCCACTACTTATATCTTCACCAGATATATAGTCGTGTTTTTTCTTAAGTAATTCCAGGAGTTTTTCTTGCATGGTTAGTTATTTATCGTACAAAGGCGACATAGCGCGTAGTTTACTAACCACCTTAGGAAGATTGTCTAAAAGATAATTTACGTCTTCTTCTTTAGTCCATCTGCCCATAGTAAATCTTAGAGAGCCGTGGGCGATTTCATGGGGCAGGCCTATGGCCAACAATACATGTGAAGGTTCTAAAGAACTTGACGTACATGCGGATCCGGTCGAGGCAGCGATACCCAACATATCCAGGTTCAAAAGCATAGATTCGCCTTCAATGTATTTTATGGAAAAATTTACGTTATTGGGAAGCCTTTTATCAGGATGCCCGTTAAGGCAGACATCAGGGATCTTATTCTGGATTTCTTTGATCATTTTATCGCGCAGGACAATTTGAAACTTTGTTTCTTCTTCCATATTCTTCTGACAAAGCTCAACTGCCTTACCCAACCCTACGATACCGGGCGTATTATAAGTAGAGCCGCGCCTGCCTCTTTCCTGGTCTCCGCCATGCATAAGAGTTTCAAGCCTGGTGCCTTTACGGATATATAAAACACCAACACCCTTCGGACCATAAAATTTATGCGCGGAAAGTGACAGCAAATTTACACCCAGATCATTTACCTTTAAAGGAACATGCCCTACAGTCTGCACGGCATCAGTATGAAAACAAACTTCTTTTTCGCGACAGGCCTTACTGATTTCGGCGATAGGCTCAATAACGCCTATTTCATTATTGGCGTGCATTATAGAAACAAGGATGGTTTTATCGGTTATGGCTTTCTTAACCTCTTGCGGATCAACCAAACCGTATTTATCTACTTTAACATAGGTAACTGAAAACCCATGCTTCTCTAAGAACTTACAAGGCTCGGTTATAGCATGGTGCTCAATACTGCTGGTAACAATATGGTTACCTTTTTTCTCTAATGCAAAAGCTGCTCCTTTAAGAGCATAATTATTCGATTCGGTGCCTCCGGAGGTAAAAACTATTTCCGAAGTTTCACAACCTAAAAATTCAGCAATTTTCTGGCGCGAGTCTTCTATTCCTTTTTTTGCTTCCTGCCCGAATGAATGTATACTGGAAGCATTGCCGAATTTATCAAAAAAATACGGCTGCATAGCTTCAATAACCTGTGGGTCTGTAGGAGTTGTCGCGGCATAATCTAAATAAATGTTCTTCATTTAGAAATGAACCTCCATGGCATGTGTAGGACAAACTTTAACACAAAGTTCGCAGGCAATACACTTATTATCATAGAAATGAATCTTACGGGTCAAAGGATCAACTACCAATGCACCAGTAGGACAAATCGGCACACACACGCCACAGTCAGTACACTTAACTTCATTACGAATAATATCTTCGCTTAACGGCTGTATCCTGACCCCACTGGATTGAAGATATTCTACGCCTTTATTATACTCCTCATCGCTTCCCTTCAATTCCAAGACCATCAACCCTTCTTCCTGGGGAGTAACATAAGCCTTAAGGATATTAAATTCAAGATTAAAATCCTTAATTAATTTATAAACAATGGGCTTATCTACCAGCCTTTGAGGAAAATGTAATACTATACGTTTCGACGTCATGCTGCAATCACCTCTTTTATCTGAGGGACTTCTTGCTTCAAAATCCGCTCAACACCCATTTTCATGGTCATTTGGCTCATCGGGCAACACCCGCATGCGCCGGTTAATTTAACTTTGACTTTACCATCAGCTGTCACATCCACCAATTCAATATCTCCG
>Ga0209514_10001880_pt1 | contig 34352 bp, 35 predicted proteins | sample Subgrocontami58m_FD_187452 | JGI IMG/M metagenome (GOLD analysis project Ga0209514, IMG submission 187452) | Subsurface groundwater microbial communities from S. Glens Falls, New York, USA - GMW37 contaminated, 5.8 m (SPAdes) (version 3) | ecosystem: Environmental > Aquatic > Deep subsurface >...
CAAATATGAAGATAAAAGTCTTGATTTGCGTTGGTAAAAGCCAACTGTCAAAAATAGATAGGTAACAAAATACTGATAAGAATATTCAAATGGCGAAGTCAAGATAGTAATCAATTTTGCATCATTAATTAATGCAGTTGCATAAATCAAAGAATCAATTGCAGGAAGATTCTTCTCTATAGAAATATCAGCTGCTTTCTCTGAAATCTCAGTATCTACTGAAATAACAAGGCTTCTTTTTCTGATATAATCCAAAGATTTCCTTATCTTTGGTTCATCAACTTTATTTTTTGCAAGCTTCCTCTTAATCTCAAACAAGGAAAGCACAGAAATCAGCAAAATCTCATCGGATTCAAGAATATCAGCGAAACTTCCATTAAATAAATATGCAAGCCAAACAGAGGAATCAATAAGCCTAGACTCTGTCATTTTTATCTCTCAAATCCTTCATTATGAATTTAGCAGGCTTTCTGCCGAGGTATCCTGCCAGAGATTCTTTTTTTCCAGAAGATATTGCTAATTTTTTTATTGTCTCATCGTAAGAGGAAGAATTAGTTTCATACTTTAGTTTCCTCAATATCTCCAGCGTTCTATCTTGAATCTGTATTGTGGTAGGCATATATGGTCATATAATTATAGGTTATATAAAAAAGGTTCATAAGAATGTGCTATTCATATCCCATATTTTTTTATACTCCTCCATTATTCAATATACAAACAATACCTAAAAATGCCAACAATTACATTTTCATTAAAGGATTTGAATTCATTAATAGGCAAAAGCCTCTCGATAGAACAGCTTGACGAGTTATTCTCAAAGGCAAAAGGCGAGTTAGAGGACTACAACAAGGATACCGACGAGGTAAAGCTTGAATTAGGCGACACAAACCAGCCATATCTTTGGAGTGCAGAGGGGATTTCAATTCTTCTGAAAGGCTTTCTTGGAATAGAAAAAGGAATTCCTAAACTTGAAATAACTAATTCAGGCAATCCTGATTATGTTGTCAAAGTTGATAAGTCCGTCGAGAAAGTTCGACCATACATAGTCTCGTTTATCGCCAAGGGAAAAAAGATTGATGATTATATCCTGAAACAGCTTATTCAATTGCAAGAAAAACTCGCAGATAATTTCGGAAGAAAACGCGAAAAAATTGCAATCGGAATCTATCCTCTGAAGAAAATAAAGTTTCCTGTAATATATAAAGCAGTAAAGCCTGACAGCATAAAATTCATTCCTCTTGAATCCTCGAGTGAGATGACACCAAAGGAAATCCTTGAAAATCATCCTAAAGGAAAGAAATATGCAAAGCTTCTCGATAACAAACCGCTTTATCCTATTCTCATAGACGGAAAAAATGAAGTCCTTTCATTTCCGCCGATAATAAATTCAGAATTAACAGGCAAGGTTTCAGAAGGAGATTCTGAATTATTCTTCGAGGCAACAGGAACAGAATTAAAATCCCTTAATCTTGTAGCAAACATTTTTGCTCTTGCACTTTCCCAGAGAGGATTCAAGATATTCTCGTCAAAAATAGAATATCCTGACAAAAAAATCACTGTTCCGAATCCTGAAAACGAGGAATTTGCATTTGACAAGAATTACATAAAGAAAATTCTCGGCTTGGATTTAAAGGAAACAGAAATCAAATCTCTCCTCGAGAAATTGAGGTATGATTACAAATCAGGAAAATCAGCAAAGGTTATCATCCCATTTTACAGAGCAGACATTATGCATTCTGCTGATATTGTCGAGGATATTGGAATTGCTTTTGGATATGATAATGTGAAAGAGATTCCACTTACGACATATACAGTCGGAAAAACATTTTCACAGGTAAATTTCATAGACAAAATCAGCGAGATTATCGTCGGTCTTGGATACAACGAGATAATGAGTGCAATTCTCTCTAATAAATCTCTCATCTATGACAAGATGAACATCAAAGATTTTGGAACTGTTGAGATTGTGCAATACATGTCAGAAACTTTTTCTGTTGTGAGAACATGGATTTTGCCGGTTTTGATGGACTGCCTTTCAAAAAATCAGCATGTCGAGCAGCCTCATAAGATTTTTGAGCATGGTCTTGTATCTGTAAGGAAAGGTCATGAGATACTTGAATATGAAAGAATTGCTTTGGTATCATCCCACGAAAAAGCTAACTTTACAGAGATGAAACAAATCTTGGATTTAATCCTCAAAAGCATTGGCTTGGAACACAAAATCGAAGAAACAGAACACACATCATTCATCCCGGGCAGAGTTGGAAGAATCATAATCAAAGACAAAAAAATCGGCTTTATCGGCGAGATACATCCTCATGTTTTGGAAAACTTTGGCATAGAAAGCCCTGCCTGCGCAATGGAATTGAATTTAAGTGATATCTTTTTCATCCTTAACTCTCGGCTTCTTAGGTTTTGATCCCTTTGCAGATTTCTCAACTATATCAGAATTCTCCTCAGATTTACTCTCCTCATCCTTCTCAACGCCAAGTTTCCCTTCCAATTCACCAACTGCCTCAGGCTTCTTCTCTGCTGATTTTTTCTTCACAGATTCCTTCACTTTCATCTTCGCCTCTTTCTGCGCCCTCAGTTGTTCGTGTGTCTTTCTCTTTGCCAAAGGTTTTGGAGCAGCTTTCTTAGGCTTTGTCTCTCTTGCTTTCAAGCCAACTCCTTCAAAAGCCTTCTTAACATCCTCATGAGAAGCATTCTTTTCAATCTTAACAACATCCTTCAATGGCTCAAGATGATCCACATTACACTTTCGCCTTCTTGTTTCACCATCTATAAGAACATAATTACTATCAAGAACATCCACAACAACACATTTCAGACCAGCATCCCTGCCAGCAATCTTAATGCACAACCTTCCAACTTCAAACATTTTAATCCTCAATCAAAATTAATTTTCAATTCCGTGATGCAAGCTTAATCTTCTCTCTCATACACGAAGCGCAAAGAACACCGCCATATGGCCTCTCTGGCCTTCTCGAGCTTTTAGGAATTTTCGCCCGCAATGTAGGCCTTTCCCTAGGAACACCAGCAAGTGCTTTAGAACAGTTGCCGCATTTTGCCCTTGATGGCTTGCGCTTCTTATAATGAATAACAACCGAATTACCAGGAAGCTTTGTATAAACCCTTCTGAAAGTTCTTGCTCTATGCCTCGGTGATGTCATTTTCAAGGGTAGAATTTTAGAGAGGTATTTAAACGTTTGCCTATAAGTTTTTAAATTAAATCTGATTGCACAAGAGAATATATGCAACAGAAACTATTAGAAATTCTTGCAAAAATCCAGAATAAAAAAATTCTCGTTATAGGAGACATAATGCTTGACAAATATATCTGGGGTAAAGTAAAAAGAATCAGCCCGGAAGCTCCAGTGCAGATAGTCAATGTAGATCGCGAAAGTTATGTGCCCGGAGGCGCTGCCAACGTCGCGAGCAACATCACAAGCATCAGCGCAAATGCCTTTATGGTAAGCATAGTCGGAAATGACACTGCAAAAAACATCCTCATAGAAGAGCTGAAAAAAAGAAACGTAAACACTGACGGGATTTTCATAGATGATAGCAAACCAACAGTACAAAAAGTCAGGGTAATCGGACATAATCAGCAGCTCCTCAGGATTGACTATGAAAAAGACCACAGGATAAACACAGATGTCGAGCAGAAAGTAATAGCATACATAGAAAAAATGATGCCAAAGATAGACGCAATAATTATCTCAGACTATTCAAAGGGGCTTGTCACAGAAAATGTCGCAAAACACGCGATAGAAGAAGCAAACAAACAAAGAAAGATTGCAGTCATTGACCCAAAACCAAAGCACAAAAAATATTACGCAAATTCAACAATAATAACGCCGAATAATACAGAAGCAAGCGAACTGACTGGAATCTCCGGAGAAGAAGATGAAGAAATCAGTGAGATGGGAAAAACCATTATGGCAGAAATTAATTCCAACGTGCTAATTACTCGGGGAGAAAGAGGGATGACTCTTTTTGAAAAAAACGGAAACATCACAAACATCCCGACAAAAGCAAAAGAAGTCTACGATGTTACAGGCGCAGGAGATACTGTTGTTGCTGTGCTGACAGCTGCATTGTGCACAGGCGCAAATTACTTTGAATCTGCTTCGCTTGCAAATTACGCTGCTGGGATTGTCGTCGGAAAAGTAGGAACATCCTCAGTAACAATAGATGAAATAAAAAAGAGCATTGAGAATGACTAAGGCGATTTTTCTTGACAGGGACGGCGTCATAAACGAGGATCCTGAACCGGGATATGTGCACAAGATTGAAGATTTGAGATTCATCCCTAAATCTATTGACGGACTTAAACTCCTGAAAGATTTCAAGTATTTCATAATAACAAACCAATCGGGAATTGGAAGAGGCATTTATACAGAAGAACAATTTCACAAATTCAATAATCATCTTGTCAATGAGCTTTCTAAAAACGGCGTGAAGATTGAAAGAACCTATTTCTGCGGACATCACCCCGACGAGAAATGCACATGCAGAAAACCGCACATAACATTTGTCCAGCAGATTCAGGAGGAGTTTGGGATTAATCTTTCCGAGTCTTATGTTATCGGAGATCATCCTAGCGATATTGAGATGGGAATTAAGGCAGGTTGCAAAACAATCTATGTTTTGACAGGACATGGGATGAAGCATCTGCCTGATTTATCAGAGAAGGGAATTTCGCCGACGCTGATTATGGATAATCTGTTTGATGCAGCGACTTGGATTAAGGAGAATGATTGCAATTCTTGACATAATCCAATTACTTTAGCATATTTTAAGCAACTAATCCTTTAAGTCTTTCTAATAAAGAAGGTCTTTTACCCTCAGTTGGGGGTTGAGGGTATAATATATTTGCATCCAGACTTATTATTAATGTTCTGTAAGGTGGAAGTGTGTGAAGTCTTACTCCATACATATCACCATTTCTAACCTCGTATGTATACATCCCCCATTCGCTATTAATACGCAAGTATTTACCTATTGATTCTGAGTTACTCACAGCTTGTTTTAATTCTTCATCAGAGCTAATTCTGTATACATCTTCATCTTTTAGTTCACTACGAATCTTGTAATATAAAGAGTTCCCTTCTCGTATCGTTGGTTCTCCATAAAATTTTATCAGCACTTGGATTGCCATTTCATTTTGTTCAGGTGTAACCATTCCATCACATTGAAAATCTGCTCGAACACCGTCAGTAGGCAAAAAACTATAATATCTACTCGTTATACCTTTAACGCCTTTAATTATAACATCATCTTCAGTTGTTAATACAATATCATGAAGTCTATGTTCATCATGCAAGTAAGCGAAACTTCCTCCCTTCTCAGCTACCCTATCAGTAGTTTCTCTTTTTATTCTCTCCCATAACGCATTAACAGTAACAGCACTATCTGGAGTGTAAATTCTTCCTACTGATGCATCAAGAGTATTTTGTTCAGACATAACTAATAGAGAATACAGCTTGTTATATAAATTTAGTGCATTAAATTCTAAAGCTTCTGTCTATATTGAAATACATACCAAATAGAACTATTCCAATAACTGCTAATATTAGTAATATTAAAAACTTAGTCATACTCCTTTCTATGATAGATAAGTCAGTATCCCTCTACAACAATCCCTTTTATTCTCTGAAAATGCTCTCTGTCTCTTGTTACGATAGTATTTATTCCATTAGCTAAAGCTATTCCTACAATCATACAATCAGCATCACTAATTGTTTTGCCTTCTCTTGCCAACATTCCAGAAATTTCGCCTGCTTTAACAGCAGAAGAATGGTCTAATCCCAAAATATGAAAATTCTTAAACATCATCTCCAATTTTTGTATTTTGTTACTATAATTTATATTCTTTATAGCATAAATTCCTAAAATTATCTCATAGACGCTGACTTCTGTGCAAAAGACCTTAGCTTCATTATCCAGCTCAAAAGATTTTTTCACGGCTTCAGGCAGATTTTTTGACAAATCAATAAGAAATGAAGTATCCACAAGCTTCATCTTAATCCCTTTATTCTTTCCATAACATGTTTTCGGGTATATTCTCTGGATTTTTTTATTGCACCTTCCATTTCCTCAAATTGCTTCTCTGTCAAATCACTTAATATACCTGCACAATCACTGATGTTCCCTTTCCTTGTAAATTCTCTCCTGATAACAGCAGAAAAACTCTCATCATTTTTTTTATTCCTGACTAAAAGTTCATATACGTCATCCATTATTGAGATTGTTTTTGTTGCCATACGTGGATGTGTATGTGTATGTGCATATAAATATTTTGTTTTGATGGAATAAAATAAGGATATAGTTTAAAATATCAGTAACAAAACTCTCTCTGTGATGAACGATAATAACGGGAATAATCCAAAAATGAAAGAGCAGTTCAAACTTCTCAGAGAGAAAAACCTCGAACTGACAAAAATCAAGCTGAAAGAGTCAGTAAAAGAAGATACGCTTATTTCTCATGCAATGAACGCAATTATTGACATCAACAAAATAATCAACATGATTGCAAAAGACCTGAGAGAATGGTATGAACTCCATAACCCTGAATTCTCGAGAGAAACGCCTGAGCATGAAATATTCGCAGATATGATTTTGAAGTTTGACAAAAAAGAGCTTCTTAAAAAAATCAGCGTAAAAGAAGAAGATTCAATCGGCGCAGAGCTGAAAGAAAAAGACCTTCAGCAGATTTTAGGGCTTGCAAGACATCTGAAAGCACTGTATGAATTGAAAGCAAAAAAAGAAGAATATCTCGAGGAGATGGTAAAAGAATACTGCCCGAACATTTACACAATTGCAGGGACGGAACTCTCAGCAAAACTAATTCATCATGTCGGCTCATTGAAACGGCTGGCAGAAATGCCATCTTCCAAAATCCAGATTCTTGGAGCAGAAAAGGCGCTTTTCAGGCATCTTAAAACAGGAGCAAGAGCGCCAAAGCACGGACTAATCTTCCAGCATGAATTAATACAAAAATCCCCGAGAGAAAAAAGAGGAAAAGCAGCAAGAATATTAGCCGACAAAATTTCAATCGCAGTAAAAGTGGATTATTTCAAAGGAAAATTCATCGCTGACAAACTTCTCAAGGAAATAGAGGCGAAACTCGATGATTAAGCAGTCAAGAATTTTCGAGGTTTATGAACTTCCTGAAAGGAAAAAGATTTTCACAAGAAACCTCACTCCAGGAAAAACATACTTCAGCGAAAATATTGTAATGGAAAATAATGTTGAATATAGGGAATTTGATCCAAGGAGAAGCAAACTCGCAGCTGCAATAATGAACGGATGCTACAACATATTCATCAGGAAAAACGATGTTGTGCTTTATCTCGGAGCTTCGCATGGATATACAGTAAGTTACGTCTCTGACATTGTAGGAAAAGAAGGGTTTGTTTTTGCACTTGACTCTGCGCCGAGAGTTGTCAGAGACTTGTATTTTGTTGCTAAATATAGAAACAACATTGCACCTATTTTGGCAGACGCAAACAATCCAAATGGATATGCACAGAATGTTTGTCTCGCAGACATAATTTTTCAGGACATTGCGCAGAGAAACCAAGCAGAGATTTTTCTGAAAAATGCAAAGCTTCTTCTCAAAGAGAATGGATATGCACTCATTGCAGTCAAAGCAAGAAGCGTTGACGTAACAAAAAAACCTGCGATAATATTCAGGGAAATAAGAGCTAAGCTCGAGAAGGAATTAACAATTGTAGATTTCAAGACTTTAGAGCCATACCAGATTGATCATTGCATGTTTATCTGCAAGAATAAGAGATAATAAAAACCTATCTCCTCCTGTTAAAATTCCTTGGACCTTTGCTATCACTATATCCTCTTTTGTTGCCACCGTAACTGCCCCTGTCAAATCGCCTGTTCTCGCTGAATGTCTTTATCTGGACTTTCTGAATCTGTGGAATAGGGATTTTCTCAATATCAACATTAAAATCCCTCAGCACTCTCGAGAAATTATCGTGGTCTCTTGAAGTAATAATACTCACTGCTATACCTTCCTTGCCAGCTCTTGCAGTTCTGCCAATTCTGTGGATATAGAGTTTGCTGTCTTTTGGGATGTCATAATTATAAATATGCGAAACCCCCTCGATATCCAAACCTCGTGCAGCAACATCTGTGCATACAAGAGCAAAAACATTCTCTGAATGAAATCTCTGGAGTATGCTGTTTCTCCTGTTCTGTGAAAGCCCGCCGTGAGTAGGCATTGCATTTATACCAAGACTCTTCAGGTTCTTAGCAACAAAATCAGTATTATGCCTTGTATTGCAGAACACCATTACCAGTCCAGAATGCTCTTGGCTGAGAAGATGAAATAACAAAGAAAACTTCATGCTGTCCTGAACATCGTAATAAACCTGCTTGAGTTTCGTCGGGTCAACCTGATTTTCAGCGCTCACTCTGATTGGATTGTGCATGTATCTTTTAGAGAGATGGATAACATCTCCTGAGATTGTCGCCGAGAAAAGTAAAGTCTGTCGCTTTTTAGGGCATACATTCAGGATTCTCTCAACATCCTCAGCAAACCCCATATCAAACATCCTGTCAGCTTCATCGAGAACAATAATTTTTATATTGCTCAAATTCACTGTGCCTCTGCCAATATGGTCGAGAATTCTTCCAGGAGTTGCAATCACAACATCAGCACGCTCAAGAGCGCCTATCTGCGGACCAATTGAAACGCCGCCATAAACAACAGCAAAATTCAATGGCTTGAACTTTGAAAAAATTCTCAAGGATGTAAAATTCTGCTCAGCAAGCTCTCTTGTCGGAGTCAATATCAAAGACTGAATCCCTTTTCCTCTCTCGCAATTCTGAATTATACCGACGGCAAACGCAAGCGTCTTTCCAGAGCCTGTTGCTGATTCTGCGATAACATCCTTACCCTGAATAACATGCGGAATACTTTTCTGCTGAATCTCGCTTGGTTCTGTAAACCCTTCATCAGTAATACATTTTATAACTGGCTCTATTATGCCTAATTTTCTGAACTTTTCCATTTTATCTCCAAGAAAAAGCGTAATTTAAAAAATTCTCCAATAAAGCATCGAATTTTTTAAAAGCGTGAATTTGATATATTTGTGTATATGCATTCAACTTAGCTTTTTCTTATTTCTGTTTTTTATATCAGAAATTTTTGGTTTCTGCTAATTATATGGGGAGTATAGGTTCGATATATAAATCTTCTTACTCATTAATATAACTTAACCATTTCTCATACTTTTTATTTGCTCCATGAACTATCTCGAAAAATTTCTCTCTTAATTCATGTGTTATCTGACCAATCTTCCCATTTCCAATTGTAGCTTCATCTATCTGCTTAATTGCGGTAATCTCGGCAGCTGTTCCTGTGAAAAATGCCTCATCAGCGTTTTTGGACTCTGCCAATGTAAGGACTCTTTCCTCAACAGTATATCCTTCCTCCCTCGCTAATTCAATAACAGTGGCTCTTGTAATTCCAGCCAGTATATTACCTAATGGCGGAGTATGTATCTTCCTGTTCTTGACAATAAAAAAATTCTCTCCCGGACCTTCAACAACATTGCCCTGATAATCCAATATCAATGCCTCATCAAAACCCGCGCGCTTTGCTTCCATTCCTGCAAGTATTGAATTAACATAATGCCCAGTAACCTTTGCATCTGCATGAGTTGACTTTGGATGGATTCTTATGTAATTTGAAACCTTGACTCTAATCGGCTCTTCTCCGAGATAAGAATCCCAAGGCCAAACAGCTATAACAAAATCAATAGGCGCGCCTTCTGTTGAAAGCCCCATTTTTCCATAACCGTAAAATGCAATCGGCCTGATATATCCTTCATGAAGATTATTGACTTTAACAGTCTCCTTGATAGCGTCAATTATCTCGCGCTGTGTAAATGGAATCTGCATGTGCATTTTTTCTGCCGACTTGAAAAGCCGATCAATATGCTCTTTCAACTTGAAAACTGCCGGACCTTGTTCTGTGTAATATACCCTGATTCCCTCGAAAACTCCCAATCCATAATGCAAAGTATGCGTAAGCACGTGGATTTTAGCGTCTTTCCATTCAACAAATTTCCCGTTAAACCAGATGTTCTGAGTTTCTTCCAAGGTTGTTCACCGACAGAGGCAAAGATGTTACATATAAAAATGTTTTGCAGGAAATGCGCTAAGAAAAAATTTATAGCCATAGCCATATTATCATAAAGAATGAAATGCAAATCATGCAAAAAACCAGCAATATATCTTAATCCAACTCTCTGCAAGAATCACTTCTCAAGTTACATAGAAAAAAAAGTCTTCAGCACAATCAGCAAATACAAGCTCTTAAAAATATCAGACAAAATAATCATCGCAGCTTCCGGAGGAAAGGACAGTCTTACCTTGCTAAACATCCTCTCAAAAAAATTCAAGGTAAATTGCATCGCTGTTGACGAAGGAATTGATAATTATAGAGAAAGCACACTAAAAACCTTGAAAGCATTCTGCAGAAAAAGAAAAATTCCCCTGAAAATTGTTTCATTCAAAAAAGAATTTGGAGGAAAGCTGGAAGTATTTATCATTCCAAAACAAAAGCCATGCGCAGTCTGCGGAACATTAAGAAGATACCTGATGAACAAGCATTCGAAAAAATTCGACAAAATTTGCACAGGGCATAACCTCGACGATGAAGCACAGTCTGTCATAATGAATCTCATCAGGTCAAACACATCTCTTAATGCAAGAGGAGGTCCAATAACTGGATTGAGTTCTTTTGAAGGATTCACGCAAAAAATCAAGCCGCTTTACTTCCTGAAAGAAAAAGAAATCATGACCTATGCATTCCTCAACAACCTTCTCGACGAATATATAGAATGCCCCAACGCAGTCCTTTCATACAGGGCAAAAGTAAGAGACCTTCTCAATGATTACGAAGAAAAACATCCAGGAACAAAGAAAAACATAATTAGATTTTTCCTCAAGAACAAACCGAAAATATATAGAACCATTTTAGAAGAAAAAATTAACACTTGCAAAAAATGCGGCGAACCATCGAAAGGAGAGGTATGCAGTGCGTGTGGAATTGTTAATAATTTTAAGCAACAGTTTATTTGGTAGAAAAAAAATATTCCCTTCCCCCTTGCTTGATTACCTTATATCTATCTGGATTATTTAATGCACTGTCCAAAAATTTTAAAGTTTCCGCAATGCGTTATAGTAGTCTCTTTGGATGACTACCAGATGATGGATTTTCTTTTTCCATTCTGCTTAATCTTTGTTGTAAATTATCCCGTAACATTTATTCCTCAAAACGCCTTTCTCTGCGCAGCAGTTTCCCTCAAGAAAGAATCCTCAAGTGAACCCGCAAGATGCTCTGACTTTACCCAGATTGCCAAATCATAATTCTCGTGAATCTGGTTAGTGTCATAAAGCATAAACAAAACTTCTTTTCTGTCTGTAATAAAAGCCCTTGCCTTCTTATTAATATGGATAACATTTGCAGCGCTCTCGAGAAGCTTTATTGCCTCTTCAGATTCCTTGTTTCTCTGTGTGAATATCTTTACTTCTGCACCACGTGCTTTTGCTTTTTGCAGCAGTCCATGAATAAATTTTGGCTCTTTTGAAACAGATGTTGATGTAAGAGCAATAGTTACAGAAGAGTTCGCATTCTTTATCATGCCATCAAGGTGATGGTTTATATTAACACTGCCTTTAATAGTCGCAATCAAATCACTCTTGGAAATATTCGTGCTTCCTTTTTGATGCAGACCAACAAGTTCCTTGAGGATTTTATTATCGCTAAGATTCTCAATAAGCTGCAGCTGCTCCTCGGTTTTATCCTGAACAAGCTGCTTTCTCCTCTCGAGAACTTCTTCAGGAGGAACAGCAACATACTTTATCGGCTTTCCTTCCTTGACATCGATAAAGCCCTTTCTTTCCAAAGCAGCGAGAACATCATAGCTCCTAGAACGAGGAACATTTGCAATATCTGAAAGCTCTCCTGCAGATGAAACCCCTCTCGAAAGAAGAGCAACCCACAATCTGGATTCATAAGTATTCAAGCCAAATTCCTTGAGCTTTGTTAAAAATTCTTTTTGCACGAGCATTTTTTCCCCCGATGTATTTTATTAGTATATGCGATGAGAAGTTTAAGTTGTTATTTAAATCTTTCTGTGTTTTTGTTATCGGAAAGTAGCAAACAAAAAATTCATCAAAAAGTTTAAATAATCATCAAGAAAATCTATGATATAATGAAAACGCCGATAGTTTCAAATAGTGAATTCTTGTCAAGGATAAATATAAGTATAATCGGCAATAGTATTATCGGATAAAATCCTGCTTTCTTCTCAGAGGGCAGATTCTTGAGGACAGAATGACTAAATTACAAACCAAAAAAGCAAACGAAGTGAAAATATTCGACACAACGCTGCGCGACGGAAGCCAGAGCAGTGATGTGAACATCGGACTAAAAGATAAGGTTGAATTAGTCAAAGCGCTTGATAATTTCGGAGTTGATTATATCGAGCTTGGCTGGCCTGGTTCAAACCAGAAAGACATGGAAGCATTCATGGAAGTGCAGAAATTAAATCTCTCAGCCAGCAGAATAGTTGCATTTGGCTCGACAAAAAGAATCGGCATATCTGCAGAAAAAGATTCCAATCTGAAAGCAATCATAGAATCAGGAGCAAAAACAGCTTGCTTGTTTGGAAAAACATGGGTTGAGCATATTACAAGACAGTTGAAAGCAACCAAAGAGCAAAATCTTGAATCAATCAAAGACAGCATTTCATACCTTGTAAAAAATAATCTTGAAGTAATCTATGACCTTGAGCATTTCTTCGACGGATTCAAGGACAATAAAGAATATGCTCTCGAATGTCTGAAAACAGCTCACAGTTCAGGAGCATCAACTCTTGTTTTGTGCGACACAAATGGCGGAACTATGCCTTTTGAAGTAAGGGAAATAATTTTGCAGATTCAGGATTATTTCAAAAAAAATAGCATAAACGCGCGATTGGGAATTCATACACACAATGACTCAGGACTTGCAATAGCAAATGTTCTCGAAGCAGTAAAGCTCGGCGCACTGCATGTTCAGGGGACAATAAACGGCGTCGGTGAAAGAATAGGAAATGCAGATTTATGCCAGATAATCCCAAACCTCAAGATTAAAATGGGATTCGCTCTCGGAAAAATTGATTTGAGCAAAATGACAGAATTAAGCAATCTTGTATATACCTACACCCAGATAAAGCCGTACAACAGGCAGCCGTTCGTCGGTAAGTACGCTTTCGCGCATAAAGGAGGAGTCCATGTAGATGCAGTTATGAAAGGCGCATCTTATGAGCATATTGATCCTGCACTTGTTGGAAATAAAAGGAATATTGTTTTGTCAGAATTATCTGGAAGAGCAACTGTTGTTGAGGTTGCAAAAAAATTTGGCTATGAACTAAACAAGGATTCTCCTAAGGTAAAAGAAATGCTGTCTCGTGTCGAGGAAATGGAAAAAAGGGGCTATGACATAGGAACTCTTCATGCCGAGCATCTCCTGCTTGTGGACGAGTTTTTTGGCAGCGGCAAATCATTGTTCTCTGTAAACAACTGGAAAATCTCCTCTCAGCACAATGGTGGAGAATTAAGCGCATGCACAATGAAAGGAAAAGTCCATGAAAAGTCAGTCGAAGAATCTGCAACAGTCGAAGGCGGCCCAGTAGATGCTGCTTATAATTCATTACAAAAGATGATTTCAATAGTTTATCCACAGATATCAAGAGTCAAGCTCGAAAATTACAAGGTAATGATTGCAGAAGACATGGGCGCAAAAAGCTCTGTCAGAGTCTATATAGAATTCTCCTGCGAAAAAGAGCAGTGGTCAACTGTCGGAGTAAATGCAAACATATTGAGAGCATCTATCGAAGCAATGGAAAAAGGATTCATGTATTATCTGAAAAGGTTTTGTGAATGAAAAGTCAAATTTTATCCTCAAAGAACCTTTACCCTTCCTGCCTTCACTTCATACACAGAGCCTTCTTTAATCAGTTCAGTAATAATAATTTCTGCGTTTGAGATGTTGGTTTTGCTTATGACCGACTCTATCTCTGCGCCGTCTCCTGAATCGAGTTTCTGAATGAGATTGAATATCCTGTCTTTTGGATTGTTTGCATTCTGAATTTCTTCGGTTTCTGGAATTTTCTCATCCGGGATTTTCTTGACTTGATTTTTTTCTGAATCTTTCAGTTCAATCTCCCTAACTTTGAGCCATCTTGTGTCTTCGAGTTTTTTTATTATCTCAGGGATGATGTATTTCTCAGAATTGAATTCTCTGGGCTTGCCTATTACAAGGACTAAATCTCCGACTGGAAAATTTTCAAGCATTGCAGGATTGTCAAAACTTCTCAATACAATTTTTTCACTTCCGTCATCTATAACCATGTTTCCTGTCTGAGTTTCATGGCTGGCAGGAATTACAACTGTTCCTATGATGTTTACTCTATAAACAGGATTTCCGTTAATTTCAAGATAGCTTAGCTCATTATCTTTTCGGATATAGCTTCCTGTTTGAATCTCTTTGATTCTGAATTTTCTTGCAGGAAATCTTTTTTGCGGCTGTTCCATTTTGTTATACAAATTGCACTCTTCCGAGTTTTGGCTCGAACAAGTCTCCCGTAAGCTTGAGTTTCTGGATTGTTGTCTCGACTTTTTCCTTGTCAATCCCTTTCTGGCTCGCTAAATCCATAACCTCGTCGAGCGCTACGTCTTTTTTGTTATATTTTTTCTCAAGCTCTCTGATAATTTCCTTGATTGTTACAAAATGGCTTCTTTGCGATGCAGTTACACCGGTAGCGATTCTGTCAATATCAATTTTTCCTGTTTCCTTATCAAACCCAACCTGCATTAAGCAGTATTCAAGCAATTCAATTGCGCGCTGAGAATCTTTTCTTGTGACTTTGTCAGACAAACGTAGGCGTGCGCATGCTTCACTCAATCGTACTAATGCTTCTAATTGTCTTGCAGAGATTGGCACTGAGCGAATTTCTTCACCTTGACCGCTCATTCGCATTTTTACATAGAATGATTTTATTTCCTCGATGGCAATGTCTGTGAGTTCTGGATTTATATGCCTGCGCGAATATGCAATGTATTTTCTCAATAAGCTTGTTGATACAGGCGGATCTTGTATGTCCGGATTTTTATGCAGTCCGAGTATATGAGTTGCCATTTTTTCGTCGCGAATTTCTTCAGGAATGTCTTTGATTGGAAAAATTAAATCGAACCTATTGATTAACGTTGGCGGCAAATCAATCTGGTCTGCTATGATACCATAAGGGTCAAATCTTCCATATTTCGGGTTTGCTGCTGCCAAGACAGTTGTCCTTGCAATGAGAGTTGCTTGGATGTTTGCCTTGGAAATGCTTACTGTTTGATTTTCCATTGCTTCATGCATTGCGCTTGTGTCTTCTTTGCTCATCTTGTCCAGCTCATCTATAACACAGATTCCATTAGATGCGAGAACCATAGCTCCTGCTTCAAGTGACCATCCTTTGAGAAATTCATCCCTGACAACGCTTGCGGTTAAACCTGCTGCCGAAACTCCTTTTCCGCTTACATATCTTCCTCTCGGTGCAATTGTGCCAATTCTTTTGAGCAGAGCGCTTTTTCCGGCTCCTGGATCTCCGACAAGAAGTATGTGGATATCTCCCCTGCTTACGACTTTGTCCTTTCTTACTTTCCTGACGCCCGATACAAGTTGCAGTAAAAGAGATTCCTTGATTTTTTCATAGCCATATATTGATGGAGCAAGTGATTCTACGAGAAGGTTTACAACATTTGGGTCGCTGCCGAGTTCTTTAATCTGCTTTTCTTCTTCTTCTGTTATTATTAAATCAGCGAAACTTTCTTCTGTTGTCTCGACGTAATTTGCTTCTAACAGAATGTCAAACCTTGTTGATTTCGAGCCAGTTTTTAGGATAATCGGAACTTCCTTGATTACGCCCACGACCTTTATTTTTGAGCCAGGGCTTGTTTTTTTCTCTGAGATTGGGCTTACTAAATCGTCTTTCAAAAGCACGTTGATTCTTTTCGGCTGTTCGGAACTATCAATGGATTCTGCAGATTCTTCTAATACAATGCCTTGCGCATCAACAAGCTCTTTGCTCAATAATCTGAATTTTCCTTTTCTTCCACAGCTGCATGAGTTTGGCTCTCGAAAGCTGGATTCAAGCTGTAAAATTGTGATGACGTTTCCGCAGCTTGGGCATTCAAACCTTGCAGATGTTACCTGAGGCCTTACATCTGATTTTTGCCTGATAATGCCTTCAATTATGTAAATCAGATTTATGTGTTCGCTTCTTATGTTTCTGATGAGGAGTTTTTGTGTTTCAGGCAGATCGTAAAACCTTACTCTGAATCCTTTTTGTTCAAGCTCAAACTCGTCAACTGCAAGCTCGGCTGCTTTGATAATTTCCTCTGGCTGGTCGAGAAGCGAATCTGCAATCTCTGGGTCAAACATAGAAAGTGTTTTGAAGCTTGCGTTAATGAATTTCCTGCTCTGCCTGCTGTTCTCGACTATTTCTGCATGGTAATATTTCTCAAAAAATTCATGCATCCTGTTGATAACTGTTGCAATCTCCATTTTTGTTTTTCAGAGAGTGCTATCGCTGGTTCTTAAGACAATAATACCCCCTATCCTCTTTTGAATTAAAGATAAATGAATTATAAAATATTATTTGCGCGATTAACGCACCTTTTTCAGATTTACTATCAGCTTGTCAAGAGCAACATTGACTTCTTTCTCGGATTTTGTTCCTGTGCATACAACTTTACCGTTGCTGAATAAGAGGAAGGTCGCTTCTGCTTTACCATCACTTTTTCGTAATTTGTAAACCAATCCTGGGAACTGCTCTGGCTCATATTCTGTGTTGTCGAGTTTCATTGCAAGCGTGTTCAGGTTTAAGTCCATTCCAACTGTTCCTGATGCGACTATGTTCTGTATCTTGATTTCCGGCTTAATTGTAATTTTGATGTTGATTTTCTCCAAGCTTTTGATTATCTTTTGAATAGATTCCTCAACTATATCCATTGACCTTGCGCCTGTGCAGACAATTTTTCCTGAACTGAATATCAAGGCAGATGTCTTATATTCAGTCTTTCCTTTCAACCACTTGATACGAATAACAAGCCCAGGGAACTGCTCTGGATTGTACTCTGTATTTGAGAGCGCTGCCGCCATTTTCTCGAGGGGTATAGCGTGATTTAATGAGGATGATACAACTATGTTCACAACTTTGATTTCCTTCTTGGTTTCTTTTTTCTTTTTCGCCATTCTGAACCTCCAAATCCCTAAAATTGGCTTATTTCTTGTTAAAAAGATGCTTCCATTTATAAAGACTTTTATTTAAAAATAGAGATATTAGAGAGAATATGCCTCCCCATTGTTTCAATTGGAAATACTACTTTGAAGTTATCTAACTTTAGTTTTTTATTAATAATTCCCCAAAACTTAAATACAACCCCCTTATTCTCCCTGAGCATGGATTACAAAGAAATGCTCTCTGCAGTCAGGGAAAAAATTCCCAAGGATGTAATGCAGAAAGAAAGATTTGAAGTGCCGAAAGTTACAGGGCACATTCAGGGAAACAGAACCATAATCAATAATTTTCTTCAGATTGCCACCACACTGAGAAGAGAGCATGAACATCTTCTGAAATATGTCTTGAAAGAGCTTGCTGCTCCCGGAGAAATCAAAGGCAGTGGAAGCCTCATAATCGGAACAAAAATATCAGCAAACAGAATCAACGAAAAAATCCAGCAGTATGCAAACGAATATGTTCTCTGCTATGAATGCGGAAAGCCGGATACAAAAGTCGAGAAGGAAGGAGATTTGAGTTATTTGAAGTGTACAGCATGCGGAGCAAGGCATATAATTAAGACGAGAATGTAATGTTAATTGCATAAGGTTGAGCATGGTGTTGCTGATAAGGAGAATGTTCTTTTGGTTGCTGGTGCGCCTCATGCACAGGTTGTGAGGGTGAATTTTTTTGGAGATTTAGAGGAATTAGTGAGAGATAGAGGCATTTAGAGGGCGATAGAGGAAATACGTTATTTATATCCAAATAGTTTATCGTAATCTTTATGGTCAACTATTTTCAAAACAAATAAGAATATCTCTACCTTGTTACCTTCAAGAGTATAAAGCATTCTCCAATAGTTGGACAATTCTACCCTGTATAAGTTTTGAATACCTAAATCTATTAATGACCTTGGAATCAGTTTTTTAGCGACAGGATCTCCAAATTGAGGGTTATCTTTTAGAATTTCTTTTATCCTCTCTATAGAATTTAAGATACTTTTAGACTCTTTATCATTCCTCTTTTTCAATTCAAGGTAGTCATCCTTTGCCTGACCTTTCAGAAATATTCTTACTTCTTTACCCAGATACATTTTAAATTTCCAAGGTGTTTTCCATCATCTTTTTCAAATGCTCTGGTTCTGAATATATCCATTGTATTCCCCTTGGTCCATATAAGATTTTTCCGCTTCTGAAAAGATACTCTAATATTATCTGTAATGTCTGGTGCATAATCTGTTTTGGCAATTTTTGTTTTAGTTCAGTTATTTTTATAGGCATATCTCTATTTTGTTTTAGAAAATCCTCTACCATTAAGACAGTACTGAGGTTAGGATACCTTCTTATTTTGTGGTCTTTCTTTTCAATCATCTCATTATTGGTAAATTCAAGTTCTGGCATTTTTATCACCTATCTGTATCAATTGATAAATATAAGGTATCGGATTATATATAAATGTTTCGTTATGAAATTAAAAGAGTAGCCAATAAATTATTATATGCTCAGGTTGTTAGGGTTTGATTGGATTTTTTTCTGGGGATTTGATATATGTGATTATGTCCGAAGGACTGAAAAGTTGGTGGTAGTAGTTTTTATTTCCAAAACTCATGTTTTAATTTATAAACTGCAAAAATCCAAACAACCAATACAAAAACCCACCCCAAATCAAATCGGTTAACTATTGCGGCGAGTAAAATTCCAAATACTGTTTTTGAACTGTATGTTACATAGATAAACTTCTTAATATCTTGGGAGATGTCTAATTTGTTAGCATAGTCCAGTGCAAATGCAATTGCTGCAACTAAACTTCCCCACATCCACCATTGTAGTGGAACAGGAAACAAAGAAATTGGAGTTGGTAATATTGTTGATGGTAAAATCGAACCTGCAAGATTAGGAAATAATGAACCACTAAGCAAAACTCCATTAGCAATTACAGTCCATCTTGCAACCCATCCTTTTCTTTCTATCCAAAAAGCAAATGCTCCTATGATAACAAGAGTAAGTAAGTCGAGATTTAGGTTTCCTATCATTTTTTACTGCCTTTCATAACAGCACCAACAATAATCAAGACTATTCCTCCAATCAAAAGAGGAATCATATAAGATTGATAAGGAGTTAAATTTGTCGAATATAACCCCCAAAGATGACTTTGACTTGTGGTAAAGGCACCTGAAAAAATCCCTATAAATAGGAGAATAACTCCGATAATTATAAGCGAATTAGAACTACCGCCAACATTTTTTATTGATTGATTGTCTGCGTCATTTTTTCTTGTGACAGTTTCACTACCTGCTTTGCCACAATTACTACAAAAAGATGCATTTGTACTTATTTTCTCGCCACAATTTGAACAATATTTCATTTTATTATAAGTATTTCAAAATGACTCCAGACAGGTTTCATTGCAAAGTAAAGTAATAAAATAAGTATACCATTAATCAAGGCAACAAATAGAGCCATCATAGTACCTAATGTACTACCAAATAGAGCCATCATAGTACCAACACCTATAACAAATCCTAATATCTGGAGAATTATAAAACCATAAAAGCCCCACATTTTCCAAGTATAAAGTCCATATAAACATACAAAAAATAAGACACGAATAAAAATAAAGAGGGGAATATAAGAAGAAGGAAGAGAAGAATATATTAGTGAACGAGGAAAGATTAATAACATTAAAAATTCAATAATACTATTTACTAAAAAGAAGCCTAATAATATTTTAAGAAAAGTCGGTCGTTCTTTTATTCCTTCCCCATGAGATTCAACTTTCTTAAAACTTTTTCCACAACCTTCACAAAAATTACTTCCAAGTTTTAGTTTAGTTCCGCATTTTTCACAGTATACCATCTTGTTATAGATACAAATGAGCTACTTTATAAATTTACCTTTTTTTGTCGTCAGCCCCCAACTTTTCTCGTTGGGGGAAATTTTGATGAAGCGAAGCGTAATAGTCAATCCTATGCTAAGGGGTGAGTGGTCGGGGTTAAAAGTTCGCTTTAATTAAAACTAACTATGACTATGTTCAAAACTATTCGATAATTTTATATATTTCTAAGAAATAAGGAAAAATATGGTAGAAGAGCTAAAGCCGTATAAGCTAAATCCTGAGATTTATAACCACATGAATGACTTAGAAAAAAACAATTACAATTGGTTAATTGATTTTTACAATTTTCAACTTGGAATGCGTAATTTTTTTTGGACGCCTGTAATAATTGGTGTTATTGTAGCGATTATCTTCTTTGTTTTATCATCATCAGAACCTATCACTAAAAATACATATATCGCAGCTGGAATTTTTATGTTATTTGTTATGCTTGGACTTAGTGTTCTCATCAAGTATTCCTCTTCAAAAACGATAGATTCTTCAATCAGAAGAATAACCGAACTTGAAGAAATTGTGCAATATAGGCTTAACCAAAAACTTCCAAAAGCAAAAATTGAAGACTGGGACAGAAAACAGGTCTCTCGAAAAGAAATCAAAGTTGAAAAGAGTATAAATATACAAACCGACAAAAGATTTTGCTCAGAATGCGGAGGCAAAGTTAGAATAGGGGCAAAATTCTGTGAACAATGCGGCAAGCAAATAAAAGGATCTGCTTAAATTTAATTGAAACTAACTACGATTATCCTCCACTGCTCGGAATTATAATCCTCTTGTTTGAGCCGACAGGAAGTTCGACCACATTTTTGCAGACTTCTCGATAATGGTTCTGCCAGACATCATTTTTGCAGCGATTCTGGCACGACGAGCTTTATGCTCGTCAAAAGCGTCAACCGATTTTGCGGTTGTTCTCGATAATTGATTCTGCTCCGAATCCTATTTGCAGCGACGGAGCACGTGCGGCTTCACGCCGCACCAAAGTGCGAGCTGATTTTGCGGTTCAGCCGAACCATTTCTTCAGTTCAATCTGCTTTTCTCTTTCTTTTCCGAAAATACTCTCGATGCTTATCTTTGTAAGCTCTAAAGATTGTTTCAAATAAGGAGGAAGATTATACTTGTTTGCGAGAGAAATTGCTGGCTCAAGATACTTTATTATCGAGCCTTCCGAGATGGTAAAAATAATCTTGTTCCCACACTTGGTGCATCTCCCGATTAAAGGAGGCCTTCTGTATTTCTCGTTGCAAGTACTGCATCTAAAAACCTGCTGTGAAAATTTCCTGAAATTTCCCCTTATATCCCTGATAAAATGCTTCTCGATAACAAGCCTTGCAACATCTGCTTCATCAACTGCGCGGATTTTCTCAGCAAGCTCCATCTGCGCCTTTAGCTTATCCTGCATTGTCGGAAGAGTTTTGTAAGCAGAACACTTCACGCCGCTATTGATATTATCTACATGATGAGTAAACCCAATCGGCCCATACATATTATCAGTCTTCAATAATTTGCTTACTTGCCTAATTTCGACCTCATGAGGCATTTTCAGGTTTTGCGCAGCCTCATAAAGCTCAACAGGATACTCCCAGCAGATATCCATATCAAAAATCATATCATCAATTTCCGTCGGTATAAGATTAGAAGTCAAAACCAATGGCTCATCCTGAGTCGAACCCAAAGTGCTCGGAAGATATTTTTTTGAAAAATTCAGCAGAGCATCCATCAGCAAAATTATTCCAGCCTCATCACCGTCTGTGTCTCGCCTTGTTGCCGCATGAAGCATTGGATGCGCATAAAGCCCTTGAGTTTTCGAGAAGCCCACAATCCTTCCGACAATTCCCGCTGATGTATGCGGAGCGATTACAATAACATAATGCCCAATCAAATCCTTCTCTGATTTAAGCTTGTAAAACGCCTTCTGTCCATATAACCTAACTAAAAGCTCGTCAATAAAACCAGCCAATCTAAACAAAACAATATCAGAACCTTGATCAGGAGACTCTTCATTTCCTGGAAGAATTATATCCTGCGGCTTTAACTCAAGAATCTGCTCATCGCTTGTCAGTGGCTGACCATAAATATCATTAATATAGCCCATCTTCAACATCCTTTCAACATCAGCTCCGGCTTCCTTTGGCTTGAAATGTGTTATAGGCAATTGAGTCATGTCATACCTTACAGTGCCATCTTTGTTAACATAAACCTCATACTTTGCCCTCAGAATTCCCTTGATTAAATGCTCAATAATATGCCCTTTGTTCGACGTGCCTTTCACACCCTTGATAATATCAGGAATAGATTCTGCCTTCAATTTTTTCAATGCAAAATCAAAATAATCCCGAATTGGAATTTCAATCTCCTTAAACGGAGCGCTTATAGAATGAATCTTGCACTTTGGCTCTCGGATAAACCCACAGATATTGCAATAATAAATCTTTACAGTTCTTTTCTCGCATGCCTCACATACTCCGTAAATAGTAACCTTTTTACATTCTTCACAATAATAAGTTGCAAACTCGCTCTTGACTTTTCCAATTGCAATCGCATTCTGAAACGACCTCAGCTTTCCGCCTTCTTCTCCGACAGGAAATAATGTATGTGGATTGCCAGTCATCTTTCGCATCTTCGCCTTTTCAGGCCTTCCCATTCTTGCGCCGATAAAAGTCCCTGCTTTGTCCCGAATAGCAAACCTTGAAACCAGATTCACAATCTCAAGAGCATTCTTATCAGGATTTTCAGAAATAATTTTTTTCAATGCTTCAGAATCATTATCAAGAAGATTAAAACTGTATGCAAACGCAAGTGCATCATCCTTTTCAATAACAACAAATCCTCCTGTTAGAATATGCGGAATGCCGAGCAACTCCAAAGCCCTTTTTGAATTCTGCTTTTGGTTATCGTGAGCATCACAAGGAATAATTATTTTCGGATGATTCTCATCGAGGATTATCTTTGCATTCTCAAGACAATCTGCAATAGTCAAAAGCATTTCTCCGGAAATAGTTGACCAGTAATAACAATATCTTGGATGAATTGATACACTCAATACAGAAGAAATTTTGAAAGCATCATTAAAGCTGATTTCTGAGTTTACATTCTTGAAGTACATCTCAATTTTTTCTTTTGGAATTTGCGTGCTTTCCGAAAACTTCTCAATATTAGAGGAAAATTTATCCTGCAATGCCTTCTTAGTTTCGCCTCTCCACCACTCTTCATTATAGCCAGCTGGCACAAGCATGTGATTTCTGTTAAAAAAATCACCATACGAAACAAGCATGTCCCCGACAAAAATAATTTCTTCTATATCGTCATAAAGTTTCTTTGCAATGCTCAAATCATTTATCTGCAGAACAGATTTATTCTTCAGCTTCACAATCGGCCCATCAACAGTATCGCATATTCCAACAGATGCTGCTTTTCCTGGCCTTTCAAGTTTAAGCTGTGTCCCAATTGCAACAAACTTATTCAGGATATATCCACAAGCGGGATGAATGCACGTCGAGGAATAACCGGAATTTCTGCATCTTCCGTATCTCAATCTAAACCCACCAGTGCGCATGGGATGAGTCAATACAGGTCTTCCTGCAACCAAATCCTGAATAAAAACATAATTCGGCACAACCTGCTTTTGCTGTTCAGCTGTTTTTAATTTCGCCTTTGACTTTTTCTGATACTTGATAAATTCCTCTAGAAAACTCCAATGCTCGAGATTAAAATCCTTCCCCCATTTTCCAAGCTGCTTCCATAACTTAGGAGATTTCTGAGCAAGGCATTCGCACAAAATCAAGCATGGACCGTTTCTGATTTTGTTGGTTTCTATTCTGGGAATATCCTTGTAATTTGAAACCTCAATATCCTCAGAAGGATTCCCGTCTATCTGCAATGGAAGATGCTTAAGGAGAAGTTCAATCTCTTTTTCCCCTGGAAGATACTGAAGATTTGAACCTCTTTCATGATAATCATAGCATTCAGTAACTGCTCTCTGGATTTCGTTCTCAGTAATATCATACTCAGCATAGCCGAATTTTTTTCTCAGGTAATCAGCAATAATAACAGAAACAGCAGCAGCAGTTCCTCCTGCGCTTCTCACAGGGCCCGAATAAAAAATTGCAAAGTATTCCCTGCCGTCTGCCCGCTTTCGAACTTTAATCTTCGCAAACCCCTCGAGAGGGCTTGAGACTGTTCCTAGAGTAAGATAAGCAAATCCTACTCTTAAGCCGGTTTCAATTGCCAGAATTTTAGAATCAAACGCACAGAATTTTTCATCTGCAATCTCATCTGCAATTTTCAAAGCAACTCTCCAATCCAATATATCGTATTCCTTTTCAAGCTGATGAATCCTGTCAGGAATTCCTTTGTTTAGGATTTGTGGAGCAGCTATTGAGATTAATCCTTCTACCCTCTCAGCCATATCCTTTGCAAGAGGAATTTCTACAAATTCTTCTGGGTCGTATCCGAGAGACCTTGCTTTATTTGCTATCTCGTAGATTTTTTTCAGGTTTTGATTTATGCTATCGAAATATTCTTTCATTTTTTTCCTACTTCATAAACTTAACAACTCTCGCTTCCCTTGTTTTCAAATTCACAGCAGCAACCCTTGCCGGCTCAGGAAGATGACCTCTTCTCTTCTGATACTCTGTCATAGACTGCCAGCAACTTGCATTAATCAAAGTAATTCCTCGATAATTCGCAATCAAAGTCCTGTGAATATGTCCTGTGCAAAAAATATCAGGAACATTCTCAATAATCAAAGGATCAATTTTCCCGTCAGGAACATAAGTATTTGAGCCATGCGTCGGAGCAAGATGCCTTCTCTTCAAAAGAAACTTCATAATCAAATCAGACCGCTCATATCCGCCGTTATTTCTGATAGCATCAACATTCGCAACATAATAATCAAACGAATATCCATGATACAGCAAAACATCAAACCCAGAAAAATCTCCCTTTGCATGAATATTCACAAGAGAAGGATTTGAAACCGAAATAATATTCGGAAGCTTGTAAAGCTCCTCTGCATAATCTCTCGGAATAATAAGCTGCGGCTCTGAAAGGCGCATTGCATCATGATTGCCGGAACAGATGATTATCTTAATATGGCTCGGAATCTGCGCCAAGTAACGCGCGCATTCAGCATACTGCAGCTTCAAATCCTTAATACTTAAATCATCCTCCTGTCCTGGATAAATGCCACATCCGTCAATCAAATCTCCAGAAACAAAAATATAGCCGACCTTCTCTGCAATATCTCTCTGCTTCTCATCGCCAACCTCAAGATTAATCCACTTAACGAATTTCTCAAACTCCTCTGCAAGAAAATATTTCGAGCCAACGTGCAAATCCGAGAGAAAAAGCGCGAAAACATCATCATTGGACTTCTTCATATCCCTGTTCAGAGGCACATCAGGCCATGTAATATTATTCACAAACACAACACCATTGCTTGCAACGCCTTGAACTGCAATAACTTCATCATCCACAATCGAAAGAGCTTCCTGAAATAAATTTGGCTTGTTTTTATTCACAATAACTTTTATCTCTCCAGTAGAATCCTCAAGCATGATAATCAAGTTGCCATTCTTAGTAAAGTTCTTTCCGTTAACCATTCCAATCATTGAAATATCCTCTTTATCTTTCTTGCTCCTCAATCTGCTTATCGAGACAAGATTTTTCATCTCCTGCCTTTTCCTCAACATCTTCTCAAAAGAATTAAACCTCGTATTGAAATGCTCGACAAAATCCTCAGTTGTCCATTTCTTCAGTTCACCTTCATAAGAAAAAACAATCTTCACAGAAAATTTATCGGATTCGCCGGCTTTTTGCTCAGGCAAATCCCTTTCCTTAGAAATGAATTCAACAAACTGATTGTATGTATTTGCCTTTCCCTTCTCTGAAAAAGCCCTTGACTGCTCCATCTCAACCCAGTTTATCTGCCCGAGAGAATTCTCACCCAAAAGAAGCTTTTCAATATCCTCATTAATTACCATCAAGTCAGAAGAATTAATCTTATCAATTATCCTTTTAAACTTCTCCAAGCTCTGCGGCTCATCAAGCTTTGCAAGAAGTTCATTGTTTATTAAAACGCCATTTCTGATGAAAAAATCCACAATTTCACGTTTTCTCTCCATGTTATATTTCAAGCGCGCTCTCAAGCGATTTCTTCAGTTTCTCCTTAACCTGCTCAGGCATTGGAATGCTGATTTTTTTGGATCTTCCATACCTGCCCTTTGAAACAACCTTTGCATTAATTATCCCAAACATATCAAGCTCTGCAATAATATCAGAAAGCCGCCTCTGTGTTAACGGTCTCAAGCCAGTTTTGTTGCAAACATCCTTGTATATATTATAAACATCTCCTGTAAACACATACTCGTCTTCATTCTTGAAATTCATAACAGCAAAAAGAACAGCCTGAGACTGTTTCGGAAGCGTCATTACTGTATCAAAAATTCTGTCTCTCTCAATCTTATCCTCTGCCTCGTCGAGATTAGAGATTTTTACTAACTTCTCATTCTTCCTCTCAGCAAGCTCAGCAGCAACCCTCATCAACTCAAGACACCTTCTTGCATCTCCATGCTCTCGAGCGGCGAACGCAGCGCATTTTTCTATCAGCCCCTGCTCAAGAGCGCCTTCCTTGAAAGCCAGCTTGCATCTCTCTCTGAGAATATCCTGCAGTTGAAGAGCATTGTAAGGCGGAAACAAAATCTCCTCCTCGGAAAGAGAAGACTTTACTCTAGGGTCAAGATCATCCAAAAAAACCAAATCGTTTGAAATTCCGATAACGCAAATCTGTGACTTCTTCAAATCCTCATTTATTCGAGTAAGATTATAAAGTATCTCATCCCCGGCATTTTTCACAAGCTGGTCAATCTCATCTAGAACAACAAGAATAATGCCACTCTTGCTGTCTAGCGCATCAAAAAAAATCTTATAAACCTCTTCCGTCGGCAAACCTGTTGTGGGAATTGCCTTTCCTAAATCCCGCGCAAGTTGAGCAACAATCCTATATTCAGTATCAGCAATTTTTTTCAGCTTGCAGTTCAAAAACAAAAGATTCACATTGAGATTATTTTGCACAGCGACATCTATAATATTCCTTGTTACATATTTAGATGTCAAAGTTTTCCCTGTTCCTGGCTTCCCATAGATAAAAACATTAGAAGGCTTCTCAAGTTTTAAACTCGGCGCAAGAATATTCGCAAGCAGTTTAACTTCCTTATCCCTATGAACAATAGTCTCAGGCATAAACGCGCTCTGAAGAGTCTTCTTATTCCAGAAGATAGATTCCTTCTCGATAAATCCCTTGAAAAAAGTTTCCAATTCCTTTTGCCCCATAGAATCTCCAGAAGAAACAAAGGTATATAAGTTTTTTGCTATTGGAAAAATCAATGAAAATTACAAAGATTTTTTAATCCCTGATTGTTTTCACGAGTTTTATAATGACAGATACTAATCAGGATGAGGAAGTTTCTATTGACCTAAGCAAGATAAAAAGTTTTTTTAAGAAGAAAACCGAAGAGAAAAAGCAGGGGACAACATCAGATTCTATACTGCCTGAAAAGGAAAAAACAAAAGAAGAACCTAAATCACAAGATTCTGACGAAGAGATTTCTATAGATTTGAGCAAATTCAAGAATTTCTTTAAGAAAAAATTAGATACTGAGAAATCCGAAGAGGAGAAAAAACCTGACGAACAAGATAGTGATGAGATAGAAATAGACTTCAGCAAAGTTAAGGACCTGTTCAAAAGCAAATCCTCAGATACAGAAACCAAATCAAAGAAGAAAGAAGAACCAGAAACAAGCATAGTCAAGGAAATTCTCTCAGCAAAAGCAGAAGAAAATCCATCAGAAGAAAAAGTTGACGTCTCTGCATTAAAAAAAGCATTTGACCTGAAAAAACTCTCAAGAATTCTGCCGAAAGACGAAGAAACAGAAAAGTTTGTCGAGAAAAAAGAAAAGCAAAAAGAAGATTCCAAAGAAAAAGAGCCGGAGGAAAATGTTCTTCCTGAAGCAAAAAAGATTCTTGGAAACATCTGGAAAAAAAGAGGCTATGTTGTTCCGATAGTGCTTTTGCTGTTTGTAATTTACATAGCCACATTTATCAGGATGGCAAATAATAATGTTCCGCTTACAGAAGCATGGGCTGACAACGCATATCAAAATTACCATCTAAACAGAATCAGAGCAGAAATAAACCAGCAATATCCAAATCTGCCGGATACTAACAGAGAAACGATTGTTACGCAGAGAATGAACAAATTTTTCTCTGAAAATCCTGAGCAAATAAAACAAGACAAAAAACAAATCGCAAATACATTCAGAGAAACATTCCTCGATGAAAAAGGCATGATGTATATGCCGGACATTGATACTTATTATTGGCTCAGATATACAAAAACAGTTTTAGACCATGGATTTTTAGGAGATGAAATCCGTGAAGGAGTACCTTATGACAACTTAATGCTCGCGCCTTTTGGCTACCCAATAGAAAAGCAGGACTTCTTCCATCCATATTTCCTTGCATACCTCTATAAAACCATGTCAATTTTCAATTCAGACATTACCTTAATGCGCTCAATGATGTACTATCCGCTTATTATTGTTGCGCTGTCTTTAATTCCGACATTCTTTATCGGAAGAAAAATAGGCGGCGACATTGCAGGAGTTGCTGCTTCTCTTTTATTGGCAATCAACACAATGTTCGTCAGCAAAACCCTTTTTGGGCATGCTGATTCAGATGCGTGGGTTGTATTCTTCCCGTTATATGCCACGTGGTTTCTGCTCGAGGCATTAACAACAAAAAAGGCCGTTTGGACAATCATACTGTCCTCAATATCTGGCTTGCTTGTTGGATTATTCGTCTATGTCTGGGGCGGCTGGTGGTATATTTTTGACTTCTTGGTATTTGCGATGATAGGGACAATTGTTGCATCTGTATTAATTCATCTAATTAAGAATAAATCACTCAAAGGATACACTAAACAGGATTACACAAAAAGCATTTTTATCGGATTGATTTTCTTTATCATCGGCGCAGGATTGATTTCAAGCACAGCAATCGGCTTTAAAGAATTCATCAAAACTCCGATAAACCCATTAATTTTCAGCGAGTTCAAAGAACCAGTTGCAAGCAATCTCTGGCCGAATGTTTATGTAACAGTTGCAGAATTGAAAGAAGGAAACCTTCCAGAGATTATTGGCCTTCTTGGCGGAAAGCCATACTTCTTCATTGGCTTGCTGGGCTTGATCCTTTTGCTCGGAAGAAATTTAGACAACAAAAACGGAATTTTCATTGCAGTATCAGCAATATGGTATCTTCTCATGCAGTTTGACTTTTTCATTGCATTGCCAATTATAACTTATTTAATATTGCTCGGAATCCCTCTTGGAGTATGGATATTGTTTTTCTCAGACACAAAAAAAATCTTCGAACTAAAACTCTCTATGCTTTTACTGCTTTGGATAGTCTCAGGAATTTACGCAAGTACAAAAGGAATAAGATTCGCCTTAATCATTGCCCCTGCATTTGCAATTGCCTTTGGGATAGCAGTCAGCTGGTTCGTAGAATTCTTCAGCAAAATGCTCTACAAAGAACTCAACCTCTCTAAGATTATTTCAACAGGAGTGCTCATCATAGTTGTTGCTGTTCTTTACATCAAACCAATTCAGGCATCCTACGCTGCCGCATACAGCGACATGCCTATAATTAATGACGCATGGTACAATTCATTGACAAAAATTAAGCTCAACTCTTCAACAGATGCAATAATAACATCGTGGTGGGATTTCGGCCATCATTTCAAAGCATTGGCAGAAAGAAGAGTAACATTCGACGGCTCAACGCAATCAACAGGCCAAGCGCATTGGGTAGGAAGAATGCTATTGACTGACGAAGAAAATCTTTCGGTAGGGATATTAAGAATGCTCAACTGCGGCGGAACCACCGGATATGAATTCCTCAACAAAGAAATAAACGACGCTGCAAAGTCAGTAGATATTCTCCACAACATTCTCGAGATGAAAAATGAAGATGTGGTTTCTTATCTAAAAAAGAATAAAGTCTCAGAAGACACAATCACAAAAGTAATAAACAGCACACACTGTAATCCGGTAGAAAACTTCCTTATTACATCAGAAGATATGGTCTCAAAAGCTCCGGTCTGGGGACATTTCGGTGCATGGGACTTTGACAAGGCACTTGCGCACAGCAGACTAAAAAGCGGAGAATCTACAGATATTGATTCTGGAATTAAATTCCTTCAAGAAAGGTTTGGATATTCAGCAGAAGAAGCAGAGAAAATTTACTTTGAAATTCTGAACATGAAACCTGAAGACTCTGGCAATTGGATATCACCATGGCCAGTTTTTGTCCAGCCGGTTGTTGGATGCAGTGAACTTCCGTCAGGGCTGTTAAGATGTGAAAACTTCTTTGTAAACATCTCCTCGCATGATGTCTGGCTCACAAATCCGACAGGAACACTAAGGCCAAAAATAGCAGTTTTTCCTAACGAGAATGGATACTTCGTCAGAGAATACAATAGTTCATATGCAACACTTCAGAACACTGGCAGACCAGTTGGAGTTACATTCATCCCCGGAGAAAGCTATTCAATGATTATTTCAGATTATCAACTATCAAACAGCCTTTTCACAAAATTGTTTTACCTCAACGGACACGGCTTAAAACACTTCAAAGAATTCAGCGACCAGAGAACATTGCTTGGAAATAAAATATTGGTATGGGATATTGACTGGGGAAGCAACGTAACCAATATAGTAGAATGGAAAAAAAATGGAACAGAATGAAAATATCTGGATTGTAATTCCTGCCTACAATGAAGGTGAAAAAATCTCAAAAGTAATTGAAAGAGTCAAAAAAATTTCATCAAACATTATTGTTGTTGACGACGGCTCCAAAGACAGCACAAGAAAAATTGCCGAAAGCAGTGGGATTATAGTTTTGTCTCATATAGTAAATCTTGGAAAGGGCGCTGCATTAAAAACTGGATGCGACTATGCAATTATAAAAGGAGCAAAACTCATTGTTGCCCTCGACGCAGACTTGCAGCATAAGCCGGAGGACATTCCAAGATTTTTAGATGCGCTTAATGGCAGGGATATTGTCTTTGGATGCAGGCAACTAACCAGCGACAAAATGCCAGCCATATTAAGATTTGGAAACAATTTCATAAACAAGATTACGCACATTCTCTTTGGAATGAACTTAAAAGACACACAATGCGGCTTCAGGGCATTTACATCAGAAGCTTACAAAAAAATCAGATGGAATGCAACTGATTACAGCATGGAATCTGAGATGATTGCAAACGCCGGAAAACAGAAACTTAATTATGCTGAGGTTGCTATAGAGACTGTTTATCTTGATAGGTATAAAGGAACAACTGTCCTCGATGGTGTGAAGATTGTGATGAATATGATTTCATGGAGAATTAGGTGAGGTATTATGGTTCTCGGTGTTGAGATTTTGGGTGTGCAGATTATCGGTGTTTTGTTTTCGCTGTTTATGATTTATTATTCTTTTTTGCATTTTAAGAGGAAGGAGTTTACATTGAAGGAGTTTGGGTTTTGGCTTGCTGCATGGGCATTATTGATTTTGTTTGCTGTTTTTCCTAAGACTCTTGAGCCGCTTGCTAAGGGGTTTGGATTTGCAAGAATTATGGATTTAGTAATTGTTGTGGGATTTATTTTCCTTATCGGTGTAATTACTTATACTTATACAATTGTCAGAAAGACACAGAATAAGATAGAGGAAATTGTCAGGAAGGTTGCTATTAAGGATGCTGAGGAGAAGAGCATAAAGAAGTGAATTGGATTAATAATCTCCAGTCAATAAGCTGTATACTCTACCAACTTTTTCTCTTAATGTTTTAGGTTTATTACCATTGAGAATGTTTTCAAGGTTCGTTTTGGCTTGATTGAGCAAATCTCGACGGACTTCATCAGGGTTTTGAGGATAACTTTTTTCAAATCTCCCGAGTTCTGGATGCCAGATAGTAGTTGCAATTCCAAGATGATGATATCTTATGGATGTATTAATCACATCATTTTCCAAGTCTGGACCTGTAACTATTTTCATATCAAAGACATCTCTATACCCATGTTCGGCATCTATACCTATCTTTGTGTATTCCACCCCATCAACTTCTTTGACTGTTCGCACATAAAATTCAGGAGAACCTATTGGTGCTTCCAAAGAATTAGCTGTTTGCTTTAATGCCGCACATAATTGTTCATAACTCACACTATGCCGTAGATGTAATGACTCTCTGATATCAGGATAGGGCATAATAAATATAGGATGTGAACATCTTTTTAAATTCTTCCAAGGAAAACCTATATATACAAATATTAATATTTCTCTTTTGATATGAGAATCCTGTTTATCCTCGAGAATTATCTTCCGCATCTCGGAGGGGTTGAAACACTATTTAGGAATCTCTCGGAAGGTTTGGTAAAAGAAGGGCATGATGTTTCTATTTTGACTCATAGGCTGAAAGGCACGAAAAAGTTTGAAGTGATGAATGGTGTAAATGTTTATAGAACAAACTGTTTTTACAGCAGATATCTCTTCTCATTTTTTGCAATTCCAAAAGCAATCTCTCTCGGAAAAAGTTCTGATATTATTCATACTACAACTTACAACGGCTCTTTGCCTGCAATTATTTCAGCCAGAATAAACAAAAAGCCGTCTGTAATTACTGTGCATGAGATTCTCGGGAAGAACTGGGAGAATTTTGAGATGGCTAAACTCTCGGCTAAAATGCATGAATTCCTTGAATGGGTTATAACAAAATTTCATTTCAGCAGATTTGTTGCTGTTTCTGAAAGCACAAAGAAAGGGATTCTCGCTTACAATGTTCCTGACGATAAAATTCAGGTTATCTATAATGGTGTTGATTATGGGCATTTCAATCCTGAAAGATACGACGGTAGGAAGATAAGAAAAAAGCTTGGTATCGAGAAGAATTTTGTTTATACTTTTTATGGCAGACCTGGAATTTCAAAAGGTCTTGAGTATCTGCTGAAGGCTGTTCCTGAAATATCATCGAGAATTCCAAATGCAAGGCTAATGTTGATTTTGAGCAAAAGCCCGAGGAAAAGGTATGATTTTATTTTGAGGATGATTAAGGAGATGAAAATCTCAGATAGGATAATTCTCGTCGAGCCGTTATCTCATGAGATTCTTCCGAATTATCTTCTTGCATCTGATTGTGTTGTTGTTCCTTCTCTTACTGAAGGGTTTGGCTATGCAGTTGCTGAGAATAATGCTTTAGGAATTCCTGTCGCAGCATCTAATACAACATCCATTCCAGAGATTATTTCAGGAAGGCATGTTTTGTTTGAGCCGAAAAATCCGACGGAGATTGCAAAATCAGTTGTTGATATTTTTAATGGAAAATTCCAGTCAAAGAAATTAAAGGAATTTTCCATCTCGGCGAATATAAAAAATTATTTAAACCTATACAAAATTTTGCTATCTAAGGCAAAGCAAAATTTTGGGAAAAAATGAACACTAAAATAGAAACTTATCCTAAAGTCTGGGGAGAGGAGCACTGGATTGTAAACAAGGATTACTGCGGGAAAAAGCTCGTCTTAAAAAAGGGATTTAGGTGTAGTATGCACTATCATAAAATTAAAGACGAAACTTTTTATGTGATTAAAGGGAAAGTCTTGATTGAATTAGGAATGAAGAAGTGGGTTTTGAATCCTTTTGATGCTGTGCATATTCCAATTGGCGCAAAGCATCGGTTTACAGGTCTTCTTGATTCTGAGATTATTGAGTTCTCGACGCATCATATTGAGGATGATTCTTATAGGGTTACTCAAAGTGAGAAGGTTCCTGAGGAGGAGTTTGCTGGATTGTATAAGGAGTTTGTGTAGGATTAATTATCAAATTTATGTTCTATACAATTTCTCACTTCAGATAAAAGAAGCCTTCTTTATTCTTATCCAATGCAGCCATCATATCCAACCATGGCTTATAATTATTCAGAGAACTTTGCAAAATTCAGGTTAAAATTGAATTTCACCATTTGATTTCTCGTCTGGAACGATAAATATAAATATAAGTTTGTCGTCGTAAATTCTATAAAAT